>Ga0307515_10001774_pt1 | contig 48109 bp, 50 predicted proteins | sample 17_EM_MG_FD_194513 | JGI IMG/M metagenome (GOLD analysis project Ga0307515, IMG submission 194513) | Populus trichocarpa ectomycorrhiza microbial communities from riparian zone in the Pacific Northwest, United States - 17_EM | ecosystem: Host-associated > Plants > Roots > Unclassified | place... | reverse complement strand
CCCCACGTACAGCGGGTTGGCCCAGCGCAGGCCTTCGCTGCGGTCGGTGCCCTTGTACTCGCCGAACAGCAGCAGGATCGCCGCGGTGTTGGGCTGCAGCATGTACAGCCCGGCCAGCACCAGCACGCCCGAAACCAGCAGCAGCAGCGTCACCAGCAAGCCGGGCAGACCGGCCACGCCACGAATCAGCGACACGACGCCAAACACGATCAGCAGCACGCCAACCAGCACCATCAGGTAACCGTTGGCCGACGGATAGGGCCGCTCAGCCCGTGAATCAGGACCCATGATGCGTCTCCACTGAAATCAAAGTGATATCACTTTACGAAGTGCCGGGCTGAACGTCAAGCGGCGGCCGGTGCGGGTTCAACTGCACGAATGGTAGTGACGGGTGGGGCCGGTGCTGGCTACTATCGACCGCCTACTGGAGCGGCTGTCCATTGCCGTCCGCCGACGAATGACCGCGCTGAACGACATCGACGAACTGTTGCCGCAGCTGCGCCTGCTGGGCGCCACCGAGCTGCATGTGCGTGGCCGCGTGCTGCGCCACTTCGGCGGTCGCAGCGGCGAGTTGCTGTTGGCGCAGCTGGCGCTGGCGCCGCGCAAGGCGCACCCGCGCGAATCTCTGATCGACCAGCTGTGGCCCGACGCTGACCTCGACGCCGGCCGCAACCGGTTGCGCAACGCGCTCTCCGTGCTGAAGTCCAGCCTGGCCGAAGCCGGCTGCGAGCAGATCGTTCTGGCCGACCGCGACAGCCTGCGGCTGGCGCCCGGCGCGCTGGTCTGCGACGTGCAGCGTTTCGAAGAGGCGGTACAGCGCCAGCAATGGCTGGATGCGCGCCACACCTATGTTGGTGAGCTGCTGCCCGGCCACTACGAAGAGTGGGTCGAAACCGAGCGCCAGCGGCTGGCCACCCTGGCCGATCGCATCCCCAGTCAATTGCCGGCGCTCGGGCCGGCCGAACAGCGCGCGATGAACCTGCTCGACCGCGCCGCGCTGCAGGCCCGGCGCGGGGCGCCCGGCTTCGAGGCGCGGGCCGTCGAGCTATTGGAGCAGGCGGTGCATGAGGCTCCCGGTTTCGCGCTGGCCCACACCCGGCTTGCCGCGACGCTGTACAACCGCGCGCTCAGGCTGGTTGGCAGCGAGCGGCGCAGCCAGTTCGAGCGCGCGCGGCAGGAGGTGGCCGAGGCCGTGCGGCTGGATCCAGGCGACCCGCGAGCGCGGGCGATGTGGCTGGTCTACCGCTATCGCCACGAACTGGACTTCGCGCAGACGCGCGACGCGCTGCGGGCGCTGGCCGAGCGCTTCCCCGATTCGCCGGTGCCCTTGAACGCGCTGGGCATTGTCTACACCGATGTCGGCCATGCCGACGAGGCTGAGGCCTGCCAGCGCCGCGCCCACCGGCTTGAGCCGCTGAGCGTGATCGGGCTGTACAACGTCGGCGCGGCACGCATGAATGGCTACCGCTACGCCGGCGCGCTCGCGGCCTTCGACCAGGTGCTGGAGCTGGAGCCCGACCACAGCGTCAGCCAGGTGGGCCGTTTCTTCGCGCTGGCCGGCTTGGACCAGCTCGACGATGCGTGGACGCAAGCGCAGCGGGCCGCGGCCACCGGCGCGATCGGCGCCGATGAAATTGGGTTCTATGCAGCGCTGTGCGCCCACTGGGCCGAGCGGCACGACGAGGCGGCGCGGTTGTACGCCGAGCCGCAGACAGCGGCCTTGTGCGCGCGCGAGCCGGCCTACGCGGTGTTGCGTGACGTGCACCTGGGCCAGTTCGACGAAGCGTTCGCCCGCGTGCGGCAAATGCACGCCGACGGCGACCCGAACCTGCTGGTGGTCTTCGGCTCGCGCAATGGGCTGGACACGCGGGTTGATCCGCGCATCGACGCGATTGCGCAGTCGCTGGGCTGGCGGCCAGTGGCCGAGATGCACGCCCGCGCTGCAAAGGCGCCACCGCCCGAGCCACTCTGACCGTCCCCCCGCGAGGTTCAAGCAAAGTGGCCAAGCCACATTTGCTTGAGAGCGGGCCCCGATTCCGTCACGCACACCTTGTAAACAAGCCTCAACTTGGCCCCAAAAAGGCCGATTTGTGTTCGAATTCTTCTACTGAATCACAGGAACCCGATGGTGGATTCAAGCGAGGCGCGCGAGAACCGCGATGCCCATCCGACATGGATGCAGAACCTGACCCAGCTGGCCAGCCGCGCCAGCCTGGGCTCGGCATGGGCCTTCCAGATCGGGGTGGCGGTGATCGTGGCGCTGGGCGTGGCGACGATGCTGGTCTGGCTGGACGGCAGTTCGTGGCCAGTCGCCATCGGTGCCGGCGCGATCGCGCTGCTGCCGGCGCTGGTGGCCGGTGGTGCGGCGTTGCACCTGGCCCGCGCACTGGCTCAATCTTCGGTTCAACGCGAGTTGCTGATGGTCGACGACGAGCTGACCGGCGTCAGCAACCGCCGCCAGTTCCTGCGCCTGACCGAACGTGAGTGGGCCCGTTGCCGCCGCTATGGCGATGACGGCGCGCTGCTGCTGATCGATGCCGACCATCTGCGCCGCATCAACGACAGCATGGGCCAGCGCTGCGGCGACGCGATCCTGCTCGAAGTGACGCGCCGCGTGAACGCCACGCTGCGCCAGTCCGACCTGCTGGCCCGCTTTGGCGGCGCCGAGCTGGCGGTTTTCCTGCCCCACACCGACCCGCTGGGCGCGCTCGACGCGGCCGAGCGGATCCGTCAACAGGTCGCTTCGGCGCCGTTCCGCTGGGAAAGCGCGCATGTCGTGGCCACGGTCAGTGTCGGCGTTGCCCATGTCCACATGGGCCAGGCCTCGCTCGACGGGCTGGTGCAAGACGCCGAATCGGCGCTGCAAGCCGCCAAGGAAGCCGGCCGCAACTGTGTGCGCGCGACGCCGATCCAACCTCGCCGCAGCGGCGAGACCCGTTCCGTCACGTCGTAAGAAAACCGGCCTCCGCCGCCAGCCGCCGCAGCGCCAGCTCGGCGGCTTTTTTGTCTTCGGCCTCGACGCTGACCCGGTCCATGCCGCGCAGCCAGGTCAGCTGACGCTTGGCGAGCTGCCGGGTGGCGGCCACCCCGCGTTCCATCAGGTCAGCGCGCAGTGCGTCGCCCGCGAGGCCGGCGTCCATCGCCTCCCAGGCCTGGCGGTATCCGACACAGCGCATGCTGGGCAGGTTGGTGTGCAGGTCGCCGCGCTCGCGCAGGCCCCGCACCTCGTCGAGAAAGCCTTGGTCCAGCATCTGCTCGAAGCGCTGGCCGATGCGGGCGTGCAGCCACGCGCGGTCGCGTGGTTCGAGCGCGAGCAGGCGGTGGCGCGGTGGCGCGCTCGGTGCGTCGCCGCCGTGGGTGTGAAACGCCGACAAGGGTTGGCCGGTGACGCGGAACACCTCGAGCGCTCGTTGGATGCGCTGCGCATCGTTCGGTGCCAGGCGGGCGGCGGTGACAGGGTCGAGACGGGCCAACTCGGCGTGCAGCGCCGGCCAGCCTTGGGCGGCGGCCTCGGCGTCCAGCGCGGCGCGCACCGTCGCATCGGCGGGGGGTAGCTCGTCGATGCCGTCGATCAGTGCCTTGAAGTACAGCATCGTGCCGCCCACCAGCAGCGGCAGCTTGCCGCGGGTGCAGATGTCGGTGATCAGCTGCTGCGCATCGCGCGCAAACTGCGCAGCGGAGTAGGACTCAGCCGGGTCGAGGATGTCGATCAGGTGGTGCGGCGCGGCGGCCAGCTCCGCCGATGTCGGCTTCGCGGTGCCGATGTCCATGCCGCGGTAGACCAGGGCCGAATCGACGCTGACGATCTCCAGCGGCAGCTCGGCGGCGAGCTTCAGCGCCAGCCCGGTCTTGCCGGAAGCGGTGGGGCCGGCCAGGCCGATCCAGTCGATGGTGTTTTCCATCAGGTTGGTGCCAATTCGAAGCGCTCGCCGTCGCGCTGCACCAGCGTCCAGGCGATGGTGGTGGTGGCCACCGCGAAGAACGCGAGGCCCAGGCCGAGCGGGCGCAGAGTGCCGTCCAGCGCCTGGCCCAGCCACAGGCCGATGGCAACGGCCACCACGGCGAGCAAGAAGCCGGCAAGCGCGGATGCCACGCCCGCCATCTTGGGGAACGGCCCGACCGCACCGGCTTGTCCGCAGGGCTGGTGAATGCCGTGGCCAAAGTTGTAGAGCCAATGCGCCAGCAGCACGCCGGCCAGACTGTGGCTGCCGGACAGCGCCAGAGCCGCCATGCCCAAGCCGCCCGCCAGGGTGAAGAAGCCGGCGAGCCGCACCGCGCCGGCCAGGCCGCGGCGGACCAGCAGGCGGCGGCAGTAGAAGGTCGCCGCCATGTACGACAGCGAGGCCGAGGCCATCGCCAAGCCGAAGCCCCACGGCGACAGGCCCAGCACACCGATGTAGACGAACGAAGAGCTTGCCAGCAGCAGGAACAGGCCGCCATAGGTGGCGCTGACGAGCGCGGCCCAGGCGCGGAACGCCGGGTGCCGCAAGACGATGGCCGAGCTGCGAGCCAGCGGCCCTGGGTGCAGCGCGCGCGGGTCGCGTTCGGCGCAGGTCTCGGGCACACGCCAGGCGACAAAGGCCAGCGTCAGCCCCGCGATTGCCGCTACCGCACCCAGCGGCGCGCGCCAGCCCGACACCGCGGTCAACCAACCACCCAACAGCGGTGAGGCCAGTGCCAGCACGCCCAGGCCGGTCAGCGCCCAGGTCATCACATGCGCCCCTTGCCGGGGCTCGTACAAGTCTCGCACGATCGCGCGGGCGCAGACCACCGAGGCCGCGAGGCCCAGGCCTTGCAACGCCCGAAAGCCGATCAAGGCGTCGATGTGCGGGGCGTTCATCGCGCCCAAGCTGGCCAGGGTGTGCAGCGCCAGGCCCCCCAGCAGCACAGGCTTGCGGCCGAATCGGTCCGACAGCGGCCCCATCACCAGCTGGCCGATGCCGAAGGCCAGCAGCACCAGCGACATCGTCAGCTGCGCCGCTGGCATCGGCGCCTTCAGCTCGCTGGCCAGCAACGGCAGCGCGGGCAGGTACAGATCGGTGGTGACCGGCTGCAGCCCGAGCAGCAGCGCAATCGCCAATGCGGCGAGGGCAGGGGTCAGGTGCCGGTCACGTGGGCTCACTCGTCTTCGAGCTCGGCCTTCGCCATCTCGACGTCGAGCCGCTCCATCGCGTCCTTCGGGTCGCACTCGGCCGCGTCGGCGTACAGCTTCTCGGCCTCGGCCATCTTCTTGTCGCCTTCGAGCATCACCAGGCCGTTGGCGTACTCGACCATCGCAATCGCGCTGGTCGGGTTCAGCTTCAGCGCTTCCTTGTACAGCTTCAGGCCGGTGGAGGCGTCGGCCCCTTGCGTCTTGCCGAGCAGCTTGCCAACCTTGTCGATCACCTCGGCGTGGAAGGCACCGAGCGCGATGTGCGCGTCGGCATGCTTGGGCTGCAGCTTGATCGTCGTTTCGAGCGCGCCCTTGACCTTGCCGCCCAGCCCCTGCGCCAGCGCCTTGGCCACGCTGATGCCCTGGCTGTAACGGCCCAGCGCGTAGGCCATGAAGTACCAGGCGTTGGCGTTCTTCGGGTCGTCCTTGGCCTGGGCTTCGGCACGTTCGGCCACTTCAAGGAACAGCTCGAGTTTGTTCTTCTCGCTCTTTTCCAGGTAATTGGCGTAGATCGCCTGGGCTTTGTTGGCGACCGTGATGCCGGCACCGCCAGCCTTCAAGCCGGCCTCGGCGGCTTTCTGAAACTGGCCGGCGTGGAACAGCGCCCAGGCGGATTGCACCGCCTCATCTTTCGGCCAAGGTTCGGCGTCGCCGGTGTGCAGCCGGGCCCATTGCTTTTTCAGCGCGGCCGCTTCGTAGGTGTAGTCGTCAGCGTCGTACGGGAAGGCGGTCCACTTGGCCATGGTTTGTCTCCTTGAGGGGTGGCTTGTTGTGTTTCAGACGGCGCGGTACGGGCCGGCCAGTTCATTCAGGTGTTCGCGCGCGGCAGGCTCGAGGTACGGGCCGAGCAAGCCCAGCACATGCCAGGCGCCGCGGGCCAGCGTGGCAGCGGCGCTCTCGGGCTCCAGCGCCTTGCGAGGCTCGCGCACGTATTCGTAGCTGAGCCAGTAGGTCAGCACGACGACCATCGAGGTCGCGACCACCGCGGCATCGGGCCGCGCCAGGCGGATCGCGCTGCCGCGGGTCAAGCCGGCGAGCACCGCCTCGACCGCGCGGGTCTTGTTCTTCAGCACGAACTGGAAGTGCGTTTCGAGCCGGCGGTTCTTGCTGAGCAGGTCGTTCAGGTCGCGGTAGAGAAAGCGCGAGCCCCAGATCAACTCGAACAGCATGTGGAAGAACAACCACGCGTCTTCGACGTTGCGCACGCCATCAGCGGCGTTCAGCAACTCGTTCAGCGCGGTTTCATAGCGGCCGAACAGCGCGTTGATCAGCTCGTCTTTGGCGGGATAGTGGTAGTAAAGGTTGCCTGGGCTGATGCCCAGTTCGGCGGAGATCAGCGTGGTCGACACGTTGGGCTCGCCAAATCGGTTGAACAGATCGAGTGTGACCTCGAGGATGCGTTCGGCGGTGCGGCGGGGCTTCTTGGTCGGCATGGGCGTCGGCAGGTGTCCTGTCTCAGCAGTACGTGCCATTGAGATTTGACCAGATGGTGATGATCGTGCGTCCGGACGGCTGGGCAGATACCCAGCGTATCTGCCCTGATGGCCGGGCGCGCGAGCGCGCCATCTGGTCAAACCCTTCGGGCGGGCCGAAATGGGGCGCTCGCAGCGCCACCAAGCCGGGCAGATACCACTGAGTATCTGCCCGGCTCGTCGACTCGCGATCATCCCCATTGCGGCCCGTCTCAATGACACGTATTGCTGAGACAGGACACTAGCATCCCCACGCGAGCGAGGCCTTGGGGGCGCTCCCTACAATGAAATTCATGCCAGCAGTTTCTTTTCAAGGTGTCGCGAAGACTTACACCGGCGCCCGAGGCACCCTGCGCGCGCTCGATGGGGTCAGTTTCGACATCGAACGCGGCGAATTCTTCGGCCTGCTGGGCCCCAACGGCGCCGGCAAAACGACGCTGATCAGCATCCTTGCCGGCTTGGCGCGCGCGACCGAAGGCCGCGTGTCGGTGATGGGCCACGACGTCATCGAGCACTACGCCGACGCCCGCCGCGCGCTGGGCATCGTGCCGCAAGAGCTGGTGTTCGACCCCTTCTTCTCGGTGCGCGAGACGCTGCGCATCCAGAGCGGTTACTTCGGCGTCAAGAACAACGACGACTGGATCGACGAGCTGCTCTCGGGCCTGGGCCTGGCCGACAAGGCGCAGGCCAACATGCGGCAACTGTCGGGCGGCATGAAGCGGCGGGTGCTGGTGGCACAGGCGCTGGTGCACCGGCCGCCGGTGATCGTGCTGGACGAACCCACAGCCGGCGTCGACGTGGAGCTGCGCCAGACGCTGTGGCAGTTCATCGCCAAGCTGAACAAGCAGGGTCACACGGTCTTGTTGACCACGCACTATCTGGAAGAGGCCGAGGCGCTGTGCGGCCGCATCGCGATGTTGAAGCAGGGCCGCGTGGTGGCGCTCGACCGCACCGCGAACCTGCTGGCCGCGACCGCCGGCAGCGTGCTGCGCTTCAAGACCGACGACACGCTGCCGGCCGACATGGCCGCACAGGCGCGTGTGACCGGCCGCATCGCCCAGGTGGCGGCGCACGACGCAGCGGGCGTCGAACAGGTGCTGTCGCGGTTGCGCGCCGCCAACGTGAGGGTCGAAGACCTGGAAATCGGCCGCGCCGACCTGGAGGATGTGTTCTTGTCGATCATGCAAGGCACGGCGGCCGTGGCCGAGGAGGCCGCATGAGCGCTGTCATAGAGCAAAAGGCCCAAGGCGCTCGTCCATTGGCCGGTGCCCGCACGCTGTTCTACAAAGAGGTGCTGCGCTTCTGGAAGGTCGCCTTCCAGACCGTGGCTGCGCCGGTGTTGACCGCGGTGCTGTACCTGTTGATCTTCGGCCATGTGCTCGAAGACCACGTCAAGGTCTACGGCCACATCGCCTACACCAGCTTCCTGATCCCGGGGCTGGTGATGATGAGCGTGCTGCAGAACTCGTTCGCCAACACTTCGTCGAGCCTGATCCAGAGCAAGATCACCGGCAACCTGGTGTTCCTGCTGGTCACGCCGCTGTCGCCGCTGGCCTGGTACGTGGCCTATGTCGGCGCATCGATGGTCCGCGGGTTGGCGGTCGGGCTGGGTGTCTTGGTGGCCACGCTGTGGTTCGGGTCGCCAGGTTTTGTGCAGCCGGGGTGGATCCTGGCCTTTGCGCTGATGGGCTCAGCGCTGATGGGTTCGCTGGGCCTGATCGCCGGCCTGTGGGCCGAAAAGTTCGACCAGATGGCGATGTTCCAGAACTTCATCGTGATGCCGATGACCTTCCTCGCCGGCGTCTTCTACTCGGTGCATTCGCTGCCGGCCTTCTGGCAGAGCGTGAGCCAGCTGAACCCGTTCTTCTACATGGTCGACGGCTTCCGCCACGGTTTCTTCGGCATCAGCGACGTGTCGCCGTGGTTCAGTCTGGGTGTCGTAGCTGTCAGTTTCGTGGTCGTGGCGGGGGTGACCCTGCGGCTGCTGCAGACGGGCTACAAGCTGCGCCACTAGGTCCAAGATCGGATCAGGGATAATCCCAGGCACTATGTCCGCCCCCACCCCCGCCCAGGTCCGTGACTACATCGCTGCCGGTCTCGGCTGCGAGCATCTGGAAGTCGAGGGCGACGGCCGACATTTTTTCGCCACCATCGTCTCGACCGAGTTCGATGGCCTGCCCCGCGTGCGCCGCCACCAGCGCGTGTACGCCGCGCTCGGTGAGCGCATGCGCGAAGAGATCCATGCGTTGTCGATGAAGACGCTGACGCCGGCCGAATGGGCCCGCGAACAGGCGAATTCGGCCACCGCTGGCGCGACCACGCCGCATCATTGACGATCCCGCTCGGGCGGCCGGCGTGATGCGCGCGGCCGCCGCCCGGGGCCTCGTCGCGCGCTTTCCTGCTCACACGCCCATCGCACCCCCGACCCCATGGACAAACTTCTGATTCACGGCGGCCGCCGTCTGTCTGGCGAGCTGACGATCTCTGGCGCCAAGAACGCTGCGCTGCCCGAGCTGTGCGCCGCGCTGCTGACGGCCGATGCCGCGACACTGCACAACGTGCCCAAGCTGCAGGATGTGGCGACCACGCTGAAGCTGCTGCGCCACCTGGGCGTGCAGGTCGAGCGCAGCGAGGCCGAGCCGAACACTGTGACGCTGGATGCGAGCCAGATCACCAGCACCAAGGCGCCGTACGAGCTGGTCAAGACGATGCGCGCGTCGATCCTGGTGCTGGGCCCGCTGCTGGCGCGCTTCGGTACCGCGACGGTGTCATTGCCCGGCGGCTGCGCAATCGGCTCGCGCCCGGTCGACCAGCACATCAAGGGCCTGCAGGCGATGGGCGCCGAGATCACCGTCGAGCACGGCTACATCCAGGCCCAGGCACCATTGAACGCAGCGGGCCAACGCCGGTTGCGTGGCGCACGCATCACGACCGACATGGTCACCGTGACCGGCACCGAGAACCTGATGATGGCCGCCGTGCTGGCCGAAGGTGAAACGGTGCTCGAAAATGCCGCGCAGGAGCCCGAGATCCCCGACCTGGCCGAGCTGCTGATTGCGATGGGCGCCAAGATCGAAGGCCACGGCACGCACCGCATCGTGATCCAGGGTGTCGACCAATTGCATGCGCCCAAGGGCGGCCACCGCATCATTCCCGACCGCATCGAAACCGGCACCTTCCTGTGTGCCGTGGCCGCGGCGGGCGGCGACGTGACGCTGCGGCAGGCCAATGGCCGCCACCTCGATGCGGTGATCGACAAGCTGCGCGAAGCGGGCGTGACGATCACGGCCGAAGACGACTGGATCCGCGTGCAGGCCGACGGCCTGCCGAAGGCGGTGGGTTTCCGCACCAGCGAGTACCCGGCTTTTCCGACCGACATGCAGGCCCAGTTCATGGCCGTCAACTGCATCGCCGAGGGCGCCGCGAAGATCAGCGAGACGATCTTCGAGAACCGCTTCATGCACGTCAACGAGCTGATCCGCCTGGGCGCGAAGATCGAGGTTGATGGCCATTCGGCGATGGTGACTGGCGTGCCGCGCCTGTCCGGCGCCACCGTGATGGCGACCGACCTGCGCGCCTCGGCCAGCCTCGTGATCGCTGGCCTGGTGGCCGACGGCACGACGACTGTCGACCGCATCTACCACCTGGACCGCGGCTACGACCGGATGGAAGCCAAGCTCCGCTCGATCGGCGCCGACATCGAGCGGGTGTCCGCGTGATCACGCTCGCACTGTCCAAAGGCCGCATCTTCGAAGAGACGCTGCCGCTGCTGGCCGCTGCCGGCATCACCGTCAGCGAAGACCCCGAGAAGAGCCGCAAGCTGATCCTGCCGACCAACCGTGCGGACGTTCGGGTTGTGCTGGTGCGGGCGACCGACGTGCCGACCTACGTGCAGTACGGCGGCGCCGACCTCGGCGTGGCCGGCAAGGACATCCTGCTGGAACATGGCGGCGAAGGTCTCTACCAGCCGCTGGACCTGAACATCGCGAAGTGCCGCTTGAGCGTGGCCGTGCGCGACGATTTCGACTACGCGGCTGCCGTGAAGCAAGGCTCGCGCATTCGCGTCGCGACCAAGTACACGACGATGGCGCGCCAGCACTTTGCCGACAAAGGCGTGCACGTCGACCTGATCAAGCTCTACGGCTCGATGGAGCTGGCGCCGCTGACGGGCCTCGCCGACGCGATCGTCGACTTGGTGTCGACCGGCTCGACCCTGAAGGCCAACCACCTGGTCGAGGTCGAGCACATCATGGACATCTCGTCGCGCCTGGTCGTCAACCAAGCCGCGCTGAAGCTGAAGCGCGATGTGCTGCGCCCGCTGATCGACGCCTTCGCCTCCGCCATCCCTCAATAGTTTTCTTTCACCGCCATGCTGAACCTGCGCCAGCTCGACACCACGCTTTCAGACTTTGAAGCCCAGTTCGAGCGGCTGCGCCATTGGTCGGCCGAGACCGATGGGGCGATCGAGGAGCGGGTGGCCGCGATCTTGGCGGACGTGAAGACGCGCGGGGATGCGGCGGTGCTGGAGTACACCGCTCGTTTCGACGCTGTGCAGGCAGAGTCGCTCGCAGCGCTGGAGCTGACGCGCGAGGAGTTGAAGACGGCTTTCGACGCGATCACGCCGGCTCAGCGCAACGCGCTGGAAGCCTCCGCCGCGCGTGTGCGCAGCTACCACCAGCGCCAACTCGAGGCCTGCGGCCGCGGCTGGAGCTACCGCGACGAAGACGGCACGCTGCTGGGCCAGAAGGTCACGCCGCTGGACCGCGTGGGCATCTACGTGCCGGGTGGCAAGGCCGCGTACCCCTCGTCGGTGCTGATGAGTGCGCTCCCGGCCCATGTCGCGGGTGTCGGCGAAATCATCATGGTCGTGCCGACACCGCGCGGAGAAAAGAATGCCCTGGTGCTGGCCGCGGCCTATGTCGCTGGGGTGCACCGTGCCTTCACGATCGGCGGTGCGCAGGCCGTGGCCGCCTTGGCCTACGGCACCGCCACGATCCCCGGTGTCGACAAGATCACCGGCCCTGGCAACGCCTATGTCGCCAGCGCCAAGCGCCGCGTGTTCGGCCACGTCGGCATCGACATGATCGCGGGGCCCAGCGAGATCCTGGTGTTGGCCGACGGCACGACGCCGCCCGACTGGGTCGCGATGGACCTGTTCAGCCAGGCTGAGCACGACGAGTTGGCGCAGTCGATCCTGCTCTGCCCGGATGCCGCCTACATCGCGAAAGTGCGCGAAGCGATCGAACGCCTGCTGCCCGAGATGCCGCGCCGCGATGTGATCCGTGCCTCGCTCGAAGGCCGCGGCGCGCTGGTGCTGACCCGCTCGATGGACGAAGCCTGCGACATCAGCAACCGCATTGCCCCCGAGCACCTGGAGGTGTCTTCCGACGATCCGCACCGTTGGGAGCCAAAGCTCAGGCACGCCGGCGCGATCTTCCTCGGCGCCTTCACCAGCGAAAGCCTGGGCGACTACTGCGCTGGGCCGAACCATGTGCTGCCGACCTCGGGCACTGCGCGTTTCTCATCGCCGCTCGGTGTCTACGATTTTCAAAAGCGCAGCAGCCTGATCGAGGTGAGCGAAGTGGGCGCCAACAAGCTGGGCGTGATTGCGGCCGAGTTGGCCTATGGCGAGGGGCTGCAGGCCCATGCGCGGGCTGCGGAAATGCGCATGATCCAGCCCCCCACAGGTCTACGGACTGGCCCCCCCGAGGGTGAGCAGTCGCTCGGGGCGGCCCGTCGGTGACCCATTGACACGAACTTCGTGTGACACGAAAATAGTGCAACACGAACTTCGTGTAATTGTTGGTCGTCAGCATGAAAAACGTCACCGTCACGATGGAAGACAGCGTCGCCGAATGGGCGAGGTTGGAGGCCGCGCGTCGCAACACCAGCGTGTCGCGGCTGATCGGCGAGATGCTGGCCGAGAAGATGCGGCACGACGATGCCTATGAGCGGGCGATGAACGAGTGGCTGCAAAGGCCAGCGCTGTGCACGTCGAACGGCACGCCTTACCCAGCACGCGAAGAGACCTATGCCGAGCGGCTCGAACGTCTTCGTTGACGCCGGTGTTCTGCTTTGTGCAGACGACGGCGCCGACGCCGCCAAGCACCTGCGTGCCCGCGAGTGGCTGAAGGTGCTGTGGACCAGCCGCTGCGGACGCTTGTCGACCCAGGTGCTGACCGAGTACTACGCCAACGCCACGAAGCAACTGAAGCCGCCGATGCAGCAGGGTGATGCCCGCGCCGAGGTGCGGCGTTATCAGCACTGGAAGCCCTGGCAGATCGACCACCAGACGGTCGAAACGGCCTGGGCAATCGAGGCCCGCTTCCAGGTCAACTGGTGGGACGCGCTGATCGTCGCCGCCGCCCAGCACCAAGGTTGCCGTTACGTCCTCACCGAAGGTCTGCCGCACGAGCAGCAGATCGACAGCGTACAGATCCTCAACCCCTTCCTCGTCGGCCCCGAGGTGCTCGACGCACAGGCCGCCCCCACGCCATGAGCACACCCTTGTCCGACCGTATGACCCGTTACCTTCGTGCCGACGTGCAGGGCATGCATGGCTACGCCGTGCAGCCCAGCGCCGGCATGGTCAAGGTCGACACGATGGAGAACCCGTTTCGCCTGTCGCCCGAGCTGCGTCGGCAACTGGGCGAACGCCTGGCCGAGGTGGCGCTGAACCGCTACCCCGCCGAGCGTGGCAACGTGCTGCGCCAGGCGCTGGCCCAGCACGCGCAGATGCCCGAAGGCTGCGACATCATGCTCGGCAACGGCTCTGACGAGTTGATCAGCCTGTTGACGCTGGCGGCCGACGTTCCCGGCAACGTGGTGTTGGCGCCGCTGCCCGGTTTCGTGATGTACGAGATCGCGGCCAAGCACCAGGGGCTGAAATTCGTCGGCGTGCCGACCACCGCTGACTTCGAGCTCGACGGCCCGGCGATGCTGGCCGCGATCCGCGAGCACCAGCCGGCCATCATTTACCTGGCCTACCCGAACAACCCTACCGCCAACCTGTGGGACGACGGCGTGATCGACGCGATCATCGAAGCGGCGCCCGGCTTGGTGGTGATGGACGAGGCCTACCAGCCGTTCGCGTCGCGCGATTCGCTCGAGCGCCTGAAGCGCCACGAGCATGTGCTGCTGATGCGCACGATGAGCAAGTTCGGTCTGGCCGGCGCACGCATCGGCTACATGATGGGGCGCACCAAGCTGATCGTCGAGATTGACAAGCTGCGCCCACCGTTCAACGTCAGCGTGCTGAACTGCGAAGCCGCGCTGTTCGCGCTGGAGCATGTCGACGAGTACGCGAAGCAGGCCTCGACGATCCGCGCCGAGCGGGCCAAGCTGTTCGATGCTCTGGCGGCGTTGCCGGGCGTGCAACCCTTCCCGAGCGAAGCCAACATGATCCTCGTTCGAGTGCCCGACGCGAAGCGGATGGCCGCCGGCATGAAGGCTCGCGGCGTGCTGATCAAGAATGTGTCCATCCTGCACCCCTTGCTCGCGAACTGCCTGCGCATCACCATCGGCACACCCGAAGAGAACCCGCAGACCCTGGCCGCGTTGCGCAGCGCCCTGGAAGAGCTGGCTGCATGAGCATGAGCACCGCCCGGCCGCCCGAAGGGGCTCATTCCCTCTCGGAGGGACAGGGCCAAGGGCCCAAGGGAGCATCAATGAGCACTGAACCCCGTATCGCTGAAGTCCAGCGCGACACCAAGGAAACCCAGATCCGCGTGCGCGTCAACATCGACGGCACCGGCCAGGCGAAGCTGGCCACCGGTATTGGCTTCTTCGACCACATGCTGGATCAGATCGCTCGCCACGGCGTGATCGACCTGGAGATCGAGGCGAAGGGCGACCTGCACATCGACGGTCACCACACCGTCGAAGATGTGGGCATCACGCTGGGCATGGCGGTCGCCAAGGCGGTGGGTGACAAGAAGGGCCTGACGCGCTACGGCCACTCGTATGTACCGTTGGACGAGGCCTTGTCGCGGGTGGTGGTCGATTTCTCCGGCCGCCCGGGGCTGGAGATGGCGGTCGACTTCAAGTCCGGCATGGTGGGGGCGTTCGACACCCAGCTGGCCTACGAGTTCTTCCAGGGTTTCTCGAACCATGCGCTGGTGAGCCTGCACATCGACAACCTGAAGGGCCACAACGCGCACCACCAGTGCGAGACCATCTTCAAGGCTTTCGGCCGCGCGCTGCGCATGGCGATGACGCTCGATCCACGCTCGGCCGGCGTGATCCCGTCGACGAAAGGCAGCCTGTGAGCAGGACCGTTGCAGTTGTCGACTACGGCATGGGCAACCTGCGCTCAGTGTCGCAGGCGGTGATGCATGTGGCTGCAGGTGAAGGCGTCGAGGTGGTTGTCACTTCGCGACCGGACGAGGTGCGCGCTGCCGAGCGCGTCGTGCTGCCCGGCCAAGGCGGGATTCGCGACTGCATGCGCGAGCTGCGCGAATCCGGCCTGAAAGAAGCGGTGCTCGAAGCGGCGGCGAACAAGCCGCTGATGGGCGTCTGCGTCGGCATGCAGATGCTGCTGGACCACTCAGAAGAGCAGGACACGCCTTGTTTGGGTCTCATCGGCGGCCAGGTGAAACGTTTTCAGCTCGAAGGTCAGTTGCAACCTGACGGCAGCCGCTTCAAAGTGCCACAGATGGGCTGGAACGAGGTTCGCCAGGTGCGGCAGGGCAGTGCGGTGCACCCGATCTGGGCGGGCGTTCCAGACGAATCCTTCTTCTACTTCGTGCACAGCTACTACACCCAGCCGTCGGACGAGCGCCACACCGCGGGAAGCGCCGAATACGGACGGCGCTTTACCTGCGCGGTGGCGCGGGATAACATTTTCGCGACGCAGTTTCACCCCGAGAAGAGCGCTGCACATGGCTTGGCGCTGTATCGCAACTTCCTGAACTGGAATCCGTGATCCGCCTGCCCCGCCGGTTACCGCCCCAGATGCGCTGACCAGCCTTCTCACCACTGCGCTCTTCCACCCCCTCCCGATTCGTCCACTTGCCTGGCTGGCCATGCTGCTGATCCCTGCGATCGATTTGAAAGACGGTCATTGCGTTCGCCTGCAACAGGGCGACATGCAGATCTCCACCACCTTCAGTGAGGACCCGGCCGCGATGGCGCGCCGATGGGTCGATGCCGGCGCGCGCCGGCTTCACCTGGTGGACCTCAACGGAGCCTTCGCCGGCAGACCGATCAACGAGCCGGCGATCAGGGCGATTCTGCGAGCCGTGGGCGACCAGATCCCCGTGCAGCTGGGAGGCGGCATTCGCGACCTCGACACGATCGAGCGCTACCTCGACGACGGCCTGAGCTACGTGATCATCGGCACCGCCGCGGTCAAGAACCCGGGCTTTCTGCAAGACGCCTGCACGGCCTTCGGTGGCCACATCATCGTCGGGCTCGATGCGAAGGACGGCAAGGTCGCGACCGACGGTTGGAGCAAGCTCACCGGCCACGAAGTGATCGACCTGGCGAAAAAGTTCGAGGACTACGGCGTCGAAGGCGTGATCTACACCGACATCGGCCGCGACGGCATGATGACCGGCATCAACATCGATGCGACGGTGAAGCTGGCGAAGGCGCTGTCGGTCCCGGTCATTGCGTCGGGCGGCCTGTCCAGCATGGCGGACATCGAGGCGCTGTGCGCGGTCGAAAGCGAAGGCGTCGAAGGCGTGATCTGCGGCCGTTCGATCTACACCGGCGCGCTCGATTTCACCGCGGCCCAAGCGCGCGCGGACGAGTTGTCCTGAGCAGAAGACTCGGCCGCTTCAGGTGCCGCGGGCTCCCGCCCCCAGCCGGGCGGCAACGCATGCAGCACCGCCTTCGCGTCCAGTGAGCGGATCGGCACGCTGCGGTCCGCCGGGATGCGCTGCGCGGCCAGCAGCGCCTCGTAGCGCAGCGCGGTGACGCGCAGGAACGACGCGAAGTTGCCAACCTCGCCGCGCGCCACCACCAACTCGTCGTACAGCCGCTCGATCAGCTGCACCACGCCGAGGCCATCGCGCTCGGCGATCTCTTCCAGCACCGTCCAGAACAGGTTCTCCAGCCGGATGCTGGTGACCACGCCATGCAGCCGCACCGAGCGGGTGCGGCCCTCGTAGCTGGCCGGTTCGGCGCTGATGAAGATTTCACACATATGGCCCCCACGCTCCCTTCCGGTCGCTGCCTTGCAGGCCGCGCCGGGCCAGCGGCCCGGCCCCTCGCCAGGCACGAACAGTCCTCAGGACTGTTCATGTCCGGCCTCGGCCCCCCGAGGGGGCTCGCGCAGCGGACCGGCGAAGCCGGATCCGCGCACGCCACTTGATGGGCGGCGGCTCCCGTGGAGCGCCGCGGTGATGGTGGGCAATGTAGGTCCGTTGGCTTGGCCGTTCAAGTCTCGATGCGGGTGCCGAGCACGGCCAGGAATTGGCGGATCCACGCTGGGTGCGCCGGCCAGGCTGGCGCGGTGACGAGCTTGCCGTCGGTCACCGCCGCGTCGATCGCGACGCCGCAGTACTCGGCGCCGGCCAGTTCCACCTCGACTTGGCAGGCCGGGTAGGCCGACACGCGCCGGCCCTTGATCAGCCCGGTCGCCGCCAGCAACTGAGCGCCGTGGCAGACAGCCGCTACAGGCTTGTCGGCTTGCAGGAAGTGGCGTGTGATCTCGACCACGCGGCTGTTCATGCGCAGGTACTCGGGCGCGCGTCCACCCGGGATCACCAGTGCGTCATAGGCCTCGGGCTTCACGTCGGCAAAGCTCGCGTTCAGTGTGAAGCGGTGGCCCGGCTTTTCGCTGTAGGTCTGCGCGCCGTCGAAGTCGTGGATCGCCGTGTGGATGAAGTCACCGGCTTTCTTGTCCGGCGCCACGGCATGCACCTCGTGGCCGACCGCCTGCAGCGCCTGGAAAGGCACCATGGTCTCGTAGTCTTCGCCATAGTCGCCGCACAACATCAGGATCTTCTTTGCCATCGATGCTCTCCTTGAATGGGGCCCCGGTGCACCCGTGCGCCGGCGGTGAACCATTTTGGTGAGCGGGTGCACGGGCGTGGTAACAGCGGGCTGTGACCCGGTTCGCGGGTGTCGGGCTGCGACAATCGGGGCCGTCGTTTCACACTGTCTGCGCACCGCTTCACCATGCTCGCCAAACGCATCATTCCCTGCCTGGACGTCACCGGCGGCCGCGTCGTCAAGGGCGTCAACTTCGTCGAGTTGCGTGATGCCGGTGACCCGGTCGAGATCGCTGCCCGCTACAACGAGCAGGGCGCCGACGAACTGACCTTTCTCGACATCACCGCCACCAGCGACGGCCGCGACCTGATCCTGCACATCATCGAGGCTGTGGCGTCGCAGGTCTTCATCCCACTGACGGTGGGCGGTGGCGTGCGCACGGTCGAAGACGTGCGTCGCTTGCTCAACGCCGGCGCCGACAAGGTCAGCTTCAACTCGGCGGCGGTGGCCAACCCACAGGTCATTCGCGATGCGTCGGAGAAGTACGGTGCGCAGGCCATCGTCGTGGCGATCGACGCCAAGCGCCGCCATGGCGACGACCTGGCCGCGCGAGGCCCGGGCTGGGATGTGTACACCCATGGCGGCCGCAAGAACGTCGGGCTCGACGCAGTGGCCTGGGCCAGGCAGATGGCCGAGCACGGCGCCGGCGAGATCTTGCTGACCAGCATGGACCGCGACGGCACCAAGAGCGGCTTCGACCTCGAACTGACCCGCGCTGTCAGCGACGCGGTGACGGTGCCGGTGATCGCCTCGGGTGGTGTCGGCAACCTGCAGCATCTGGTCGATGGCATCAAGATCGGCGGCGCCGACGCGGTGCTGGCCGCCAGCATCTTCCACTACGGCGAGTTCACGGTCGGCCAGGCCAAGGCGCTGATGGCGCAGGCCGGCGTGCCGGTGCGCCAGTGAAGGCCGCAACGAAAGCCGCGGGCGCTCGGCGCAACGAAGTCCGCATCATCGGTGGCCAGTGGCGCCGCAGCGTGCTGCCGGTGGCCGACAAGCCGGGCCTGCGGCCGACGCCCGACCGGGTCCGCGAAACGTTGTTCAACTGGCTGGGCCAGGACCTGAGCGGCTGGCGCGTGCTCGACGCCTTTGCCGGCTCCGGCGCACTGGGCTTCGAGGCCGCCTCGCGCGGCGCGGCCGAGGTGTTGCTGGTCGAGCAAGAGGGCGACCTCGTTCGCTTGCTCAATGCATCGCGCGAACGGCTGAAAGCCACCAACCTGCGCGTACTGCGCGGCGACGGACTGGCGCAGCTGCGCCATGCCGTCGCCCGCTATGAGCTGCTGCTGCTGGACCCGCCATTCGGCACCGGTCAGAACGTGACCGCCTTGGCAGCCGCCGCCCGCGCCGTCGTGCCGGGGGGCTGGGTCTACCTGGAGGCAGGCGAAGCGCCACCCACCGATCTGCCCGCTGGGCTGCAGCTGTACCGCAGCGGGCGTGCCGGCGCAGTGCACTACGCGCTGTTCCAGGCGGGCGAAAGCGCGCCGGCCTGAGCCCCTCTACACTTCCCGAGCCACCTGCTGTCTACGAGGGCCCGACGATGACCACTGCCCAGCCGCTCACCGCCGTCTACCCGGGCACGTTCGACCCGATGACGCTCGGCCACGAAGACCTGATGCGCCGGGCCAGCCGCCTGTTCGACCGCCTGATCGTGGCGGTCGCTGCCGGCCACCACAAGCGCACGATGTTCACGATCGCCGAGCGGCTGGACATCGCGACCGAGCTGGCCAAGCCTTGCGGCAATGTCGAGGTGATCGCGTTCCGCGGCCTGCTGAGCGACTTCGTGGTCGGCAACGGTGGCCGGGTTGTCATCCGGGGTCTGCGCGCCGTCAGCGACTTCGAATACGAGTTCCAGATGGCCGGCATGAACCGCCAGCTGATGCCCGATGTCGAGACACTGTTCCTGACGCCCAGCGATCAGTACCAGTTCGTCAGCGGTACTTTTGTGCGCGAGATTGCCACGCTTGGCGGTGATGTCTCCAAATTCGTGTCACCCTCGGTGCTCGACCGATTGAAAGAGCGCGTGGCCCAGCCACGCGAATAGGGAAGGTGCCACCATGGCCCTGATGATCACCGACCAGTGCATCAATTGCGATGTCTGCGAGCCCGAGTGCCCGAACGATGCCATTTCGATGGGCGATGAGTACTACGTCATCGACCCCAAGCGCTGCACCGAATGCGTCGGCCACTTTCCCGAGCCGCAGTGCGTGCAGGTCTGCCCGGTGGAGTGCATTCCGCTGAATCCGGAAGTGATCGAGACGCGTGAGCAGCTGCAGCGCAAGTACCACGTGCTGATGGCCGAGGCGCGCGAGGCTGAAGCGCCGACCCTGGCGGCCAAATCACCGGCGCCTGACGGCAGCGCAGGCTGATCCCGCGTCAGCCCTTGTCGGCCGGTGGCTTGGGCGGCACGTAACGATCCGGCTCCGGTGTCTTCTTCTTGTGCTTCTTGGGGTGCTGCGGGGGCGACCCAGGCTCGGGGGCACTGGCCGCCGGCTCGACCCCCTTCATGCTTGTGCCCATCGGGGCTTGCTGCGGCTGGATCGCCTTTTCGCGCTGCTGGCGCTCGGCGATGAGGGTCTTGGCCTGCCGCTTGTCGGCGGACGCTGCAGCCCGCGCATCCGAACGCTGTTCGGCACTGCGGGTGTCGATGGCGTTGATGGCCTGGCTGCTCGCGGCGGCGTCGGCCGGACACGGGATCTGCTGGTAGGTCTGGCCGCAGCGGTAGACCTTGTTGTCTGCCGCGCCGGCCATGCCGCTCATCGCCCCCAGCCCCAGGCACGCCAGAACCAAAGCGCGGCAGCGGGCGGGGGTGGACATGGCGGTGCTCCTTCAGGCGGGGGGGTCGACGCCCGGTGCAGCCGCTGGGGCCTCGGGCGGGCGCGGCGGCTTGGGCCGCGCTGGTTTGGCGTGAAGCTTCATGATCGCGCGTTCCATCTCGCCGGCCAACATCAAATCGAGCACTTTCAGTGAATCTTCGATGTTGCGCACGATGGCGTCGCGCTCGTCCGCTGGTGGCTTGCGCAGCACGTAATTGGCGACCTCGGCCTTGATGCCCGGATGGCCGATGCCCAACCGCAGACGCCAGAAGTCGCCTGCGCCGAGCTGGGCCTGGATGTCTTTCAGCCCGTTGTGGCCGCCATTGCCGCCGCCTTGCTTGAGCTTCATCTGGCCCGGCAGCAGATCGAGTTCGTCGTGCACGACCAGGATCTCGGCCGGCGTGATCTTGAAAAAACGCGCCAGCGGCGCAACCGACTTGCCCGACAGGTTCATGTAGGTCATCGGCTGCAGCAACCACAGCGGGCCGCCTTGCTCGGGTGGGCGGTTCATGCGGGCCACCAGGCCGTGGTAGGCGCGGTCCGGCGCCAGCGAGGCCTTGAGCAGGCGCGCCGCTTCATCCACCCACCAGAAACCAGCGTTGTGGCGCGTGGCCTCGTACTCCGGGCCCGGGTTGCCCAGGCCAACGATCAAGCGAATCATGGCCCGGATTATCGAGCCGGGGCTCGGGTGGACTCGGTGGCGCCGAGCGCGGCACGGGCGCCCGCAATCACGGCCTGGCCGATCTGCTCCATCAACCCGGTGTGTGCCGGTGTCACCGCTCGGTTGCCGGCGGCAGGCGGCGCGGGCCGGGGCTCGTCGAGGCTCAGTTTCCACTGGTGCCAGTACAGGGCCACGTCGATCGTGATCTCGGGCTTCAACGGCTTCAGCGCGCCGTTGGCGATCTCGGGGCGTGCCAACAACTCGGGCAGGACCGCGACACCCCAGCCCATCACCGCCGCGCGCGCGCCGGCCTCGCTGCTGGGCACGAAGCGTTCTTTCAGGCGTGGGGCGCGCACGCCGAAGGCCTTGGCCACCCACTGCGCCTGCATGTCGTCCTTGCGGTTGAAGACGATGAAGGGCAGCTGCGGGAAGTTCAGCGGCGTCAGGCCATCGGGCATCGCCCGCTCGATGAACCCGGGGCTCGCGACCGCGACATAGCGCATGTGGCCGAGCGCTTGGCACGAGCAGCCACGCAGCGCCTGCGAAACCGTGCTGACGCAACCCAGCACCTCGCCCTGGCGCAGCCAGTCGTGCGTGAAGTCCTGGTCGTCGACGATCAACTCGAGGCCGTAGCCTTCGCGCTGGCCGGTGCGCACCAGCGGGTCCAGTGCCGGCAGCACCCAGGTGGCCAGGCTGTCGGCATTCACGGCGATGGGCAGGCGCTCATCGCGCGCCAGCGTGGTGCCCAGTTCGCGCGCTGCGTCGGCACGCAGCGCCTGCATCTGGCGCGCATAGCGCAGCAACACCTTGCCGGGTTCGGTCAGACGCAGCGGGCGCGCCCGCACGACCAGCAGGTGGCCGGCACTGGCCTCCAGCGAGCGCAGGCGTTGCGAGACGGCCGACTGGGTGATCGACAGCAGTTGCGCTGCGCGCTCGAAGCCGCCGGCTTCAGCAAGCGCTGCCAGGCAATCCAGACCCGCCGGGTCCAACGCGTTCATGGGGAATTCATGGGTTAACGCTAATGAAATTCATCAGACTCGCTAATGTAGCCGCTGAGATGGCGATGCACCTTGGCTGCAGGCCCTGGGCGGCTCAACATGGGCTTCCACCAAAAACCGTAGTACGGAGACACCCCATGCGCATTGGCCTGCCCAAAGAAATCAAGAACCACGAATACCGCGTCGGCCTGACGCCCGCCAGCGTGCGCGAGTTCACCTCGCGCGGCCACGAGGTCTTTGTGCAAAGCGGCGCCGGCGCCGCGATCGGCCTGGCCGACGAACAGTACGCCGCTTCGGGCGCCGTACTGTTGAAGGATGCTGCCGAGGTCTTTGCCAAGGCCGAGATGATCGTCAAGGTCAAGGAGCCGCAGCCGCAAGAGTGCGCGATGCTGCGCGAAGGCCAGATCCTCTACACCTACCTGCACCTGGCACCGGACCCGGAGCAGACCGCGGCGCTGGTCAAGTCAGGCGCGATCTGCGTTGCCTACGAAACCATCACCGGCCCGGGCGGCGGCTTGCCGCTGCTGGCGCCGATGAGCGAGGTGGCCGGCCGCATGAGCATCCAGGCCGGCGCGGCCCACCTGGAAAAATCCAAGGGCGGCATGGGTGTGTTGCTGGGCGGCGTGCCCGGTGTCGAGCCTGGCCACGTGCTGGTGATTGGCGCCGGCGTGGTCGGCACGCACGCGATGCAGATGGCGATCGGCATGGGTGCGCGCGTGACAGTTCTGGACAAGAACGTCGACCGCCTGCGCCAGATCGACATGGTGTTTGGCAACCGCGTGAAGACGCTGTTCTCGAACGCGCAGACGCTGGAAGAGAAGGTGCTGGAGTCTGACCTGGTGATCGGCGGCGTGCTGGTGCCGGGTGCAGCCGCGCCGAAGCTGGTGACGCGCTCGATGGTGCGCTGCATGAAGAAGGGCGCGGTGCTGGTCGACGTGGCGATCGACCAGGGCGGCTGCTTCGAGACCTCGCACGCGACGACACACGCCGAGCCGACCTACGTGATTGACGATGTGGTGCACTACTGCGTCGCCAACATGCCTGGCGCCGTGGCCCGCACCTCGACCTTTGCGTTGAACAACGCGACGTTGGCCCATGGCCTGGCGCTGGCCGACAAGGGCTGGAAGCAGGCGATGAAGGACAACGCGCACCTGAAGGCGGGCCTGAACGTGGCGGCCGGCAAGGTGACCTACGAAGCAGTGGCGCGGGACCTGGGCTACGCGTATGTGGCGGCTGACACTCTGATCGGCTAACGCCGGAAGTCATTGACACATCGCACCCGCCACCCCGGCGGGTGCGCATTGATGTCAGGCCGGGAGCGTTCCTGCCGGCCGGAAAGAGCAAAACCCCGCCATGGCGGGGTTTTGCATTTGGAGATGCGCGAGACGCCGTGTCTGCAAGACGACGGCGCCTCGTTCACCAATCAGGGCGCCGGAACGGTGCCGGTGACGCTGTACTGGCCCAGGCTGCCGTAGTCGCTGTAACCGTCGGTCGGAGTCAGGTAGCCGATGCCGTCGATCGAGACGTAGTACTTGCCGGCGGCCGGCAGGGTGAACGTCGCCGTGGCGCCCAGTTGGTCAGCCGGCTTGGCCTTGGCGATCACGGTGCCGTCGGCCTTCATGATCTTGATCGACACGTCGAGGTTGGCCGAGCGGGTGTCCGGCGTCACGGTGATCGTGCCCGAGCCGGCCTTGGCCGAGAACGAGAAGACGTCCTTGTCCTTGCGGGTTTCGATCACGCCCTTGCCCGACAGGTTGATGTTCGAACCGTTCGGCGAGGTGGTCAGCGCGGTGGCCTTCGCGATGCTGTTGCCATGGTCATCCTTGCGCAGGATGCCGCCGTTGCTGCCAATGACGACGATATCGTCTTCCTTGTTGTTGGCGTCGCTGTACTCGCCCTGGCTCCACTGGATGGTGTTCTTGTAGTAGCCCACGCCCATGATCGGGCCCCAGCCGGTCACGCCATCGCCGTGGCCGCCGTAGTAGCCCACTTGCGAGGTACCGTCGTGGCTCAGGCCCAGGTTGTGGCCGACCTCGTGCGAGGTGGCTTCGGCCACGTACTTCTCATTGGCCGGGCCGAGCATGTCCCAGAACACCAGCGCCGGCTTGTAGTAGTCGCCGACGTTGTCGTACACGCCGACATAGGCCACGCCACCGCACGAGCAGTTGTAGACGCCGTTGTGGTTGGTGATCACCGCGGTGGTGCCATAGACGTCATCGGCGTCGTTGGCGCGGGTCAGCTTGTCAGCCGAAGGTTGCTCGGTGGTCACGTCGATGTCGAACGGAGCATAGTCTTCTGCCACGCGTTGCCAGATGTACTGGATGCGTTCCAGTTCGGCGGCCGAGAACGAGTTGACGTTGCCGTCGAAGTCGAAGGCCTGCGCGTTGATCGTGTTGCCACCGCTGTTCCAGGCGGTGTTCTGGATCACGGCACCGTTGAAGTCCAGGTAGATCGTGCGCTTGGCGCCGGGGCGGCTGTGCAGCAGGAAGGTGTTGTCCAGCGGCGCGGGGGCGGTGCCTTCGACAAAGTCGGGCGTGTTCGAGATCAGCGGCTTGTCGAGTTCTTCGACGACGTACAGGCGGCCGTTGCGGTCCAGGCGCACCAGCGGATCACGCAGCAGCATTTCGCGCAGCGCTTCGGGGCTGCGCTTGTAGAACTTGGCGACCGCTTCGAGCTTGTCGCCCAGCAGGTCGACGGCGCGTTGGCCGGACGCGCCGGCTTCGGCCAAACGCAGCTCGGGGAAGGCTGCGCGTTCGGTCTGGGCGAGCGCCGGGACGCTGGCGAAGGCGAGGGCAGCTGCCGCTGCGGCAGCACGAAGAAGGAATCGAGGCATGTGTGCTCCTGGTTTTGGGAGCTCGATGCTAACGATTCTCGTTTGCGGCATGCCCTGTGGCTTGCCCCACAAATTGAATGCAATCGCAACAACGAAAAAACCCCGCCGAGGCGGGGTTTCTTGCGAAGGCAAAGCGAGCGAAGAGCTTACTTCTTGCCTTTGCCCTTCTTCTTGTCGTCGACAGGCGCCACGGGCGCGGCCACGACTTCTTCTTCGACCTTCGGCTCGGTCACGGCCACGACCACCGGGTTCTGGGTGCCGTGCTTGACCGCCTTGATGCCTTCCGGCAGCGTCAGGTCCGACACGTGCAGGCTCTTGCCCTTGACCAGGCCCGACAGGTCGACCGCCACGAACTCGGGCAGCTGAACTGCCAGACATTCGATTTCAATTTCGGTCGCCACGTGGCTGACCAAGCACTTGTCGGTCTTCACGGCGATCGAGTTTTCTTCGCCCGAGAAGTGCAGCGGCACCTTCTTGCGCAGACGGGTGGTTTCGTCGACGCGTTGAAAGTCGACGTGCAGCACTTGCTGCTTCCAGGGGTGCATCTGGAAGTCACGCAGCAGCACCTTCTGCTTCTTGCCGGTCAGGTCCATCTCGAGGATGGACGAGTGGAAGGCTTCTTTCTTCAGTGCGAAGTACAGCGCGTTGTGATCCAGCTCGATCATTGCGGGTTCGCCGGCACCGAAAACGATGCCAGGCACCTTGCCCGAATGACGCAGGCGGCGGCTCGCTCCGGTCCCCTGCTTGCTGCGCTCGAAAGCGACGAATTCCATGACACTCTCCAATGAGTCGGGGCGTCCGCGACCAGATGCGCCCCATTTGAAATGACGGCTTGCGCCGTCGACGAAAAAGACCGTTGAACCCGAGGGCTCAGCGGTCTTCAGAAATTGTTGTTCTGCTCGGCAAACATCGAGGTCACCGACTCGCCGTCCGAGATGCGGCGGATGGTTTCGGCGAACAGGAAGGCAACCGACAGCTGGCGGATCTTCGGGCAGGCCTTGCCAGCATCCGACAGCGGAATCGTGTTGGTGATCACGACCTCGTCCAGGTGTGAGCTCTTGATGCGCTCGATCGCCGGGCCGGAGAAGACGGCGTGGGTGCAGTAGGCATAGACGCTCTTGGCGCCGCGGTCCTTCAGCACTTCAGCGGCTTTGACCAGCGTGCCGGCGGTGTCGATCATGTCGTCCATGATCACGCAGTTGCGGCCATCGATCTCGCCGATCACGTGCATCACTTCGGACACGTTGGCCTTCGGGCGGCGCTTGTCGATGATCGCCAGGTCGCAGCCCAGTTGCTTGGCCAGCGCCCGGGCACGCACCACGCCGCCGACGTCGGGGCTGACGACAACCAGGTCGCGGTAGGCTTTGGCCTTCAGGTCGGTCAGCAGGACCGGTGAGGCGTAGATGTTGTCGACCGGGATGTCGAAGAAGCCCTGGATCTGGTCGGCGTGCAGGTCCATCGTCAGCACGCGCTCGACGCCGACGGTCTCCAGCAGGTTGGCGACGACTTTGGCCGAGATCGGCACGCGGGTCGAGCGCGGGCGGCGATCTTGCCGCGCGTAGCCGAAGTAGGGGATCACGGCGGTGATGCGGCGCGCGCTGGCGCGCTTCAACGCATCGACCATGATCAGCAGCTCCATCAGGTTCTCGTTCGTCGGCGCGCAGGTCGACTGGACGACGAACACGTCGCGGGCGCGAACGTTCTGCTGGATCTCGACGGTGACCTCACCGTCGGAGAAGCGACCGACCGATGCCTTGCCAAGCTCGGCGCCGAGATGGGTCGCGATCTCCTGGGCCAGCACCGGGTTGGCATTGCCGGTGAAGAGCACGGTGTTGAACAGCACGGGTGAGACTCCGGTGGGCAGGCGGCTTGGGAGGGCTGGGGAGAACGGGACAGCGGGTGTGCGGTCTTCAGACGAGGACGGCGTGTCGATCAACACGCCGTCTCAGAGCAAGAAATTTGGCAGGGGAGGAAGGACTCGAACCCTCGCATGTCGGAATCAAAATCCGATGCCTTGACCAACTTGGCGACTCCCCTACACAGGAAACGGCTTGGAGGCCGTCCCCTTGAAACCTTTCAGCCCAGCCACCCGGCCAACGGGTGCGCATCCAGGCTCCGGCACATTCGCCCGACCCAGCCTTCGGGCCATTCGCCCTCGTGCATGGTCGCCACAGGCCGTTCGCCTGCGCCGGCTCTTGCATACACCGCGCTGCCCGAGCCCGTCATCCGGCTGTTGCCGAAACGAGCCTGAAGCCAGCGACCTACCTCGGCGACCTCCGGGCACAAGGCCTCGGCGGCGCGCTGAAGGTCGTTGTGGCCAGCGAAACCGGCAAGGCTTTCAGCCCCACCCACTTCACGCTGAACCAATGCTTTAGCATCTGCAAGAAAGCCCGTGACTATAGCAGCGGCGGTGTCACGTGTCAGCAAGGGGCTGGAAAAAATTCCCGCTGTCGGGATGGCTGCGGTCGGCTTCAGCACCGCGTAATGCTGAGGCGTCATTGTCACTGGCGTCAGGCGTTCGCCAATGCCTTCGACGAACGCCGTGCGGCCGCCGATGAAGAACGGCACATCTGCGCCCAGGCGCTCGCCCAGCGCGAGCAGCCGCTCGCTTGACCAGTTCAGATCCCACAGGCGGTTCAGGCCGATCAGCACGGTGGCCGCGTCGGAGCTGCCGCCGCCCAGGCCGGCGCCCCAAGGCACCTCTTTGGTGATCGAGATGTCGGCACCCAGCGTGCAGCCGCTCTCGGTCTGCAAGGCACGGGCGGCTTTCAGGCACAGGTCTTCGGGCGGCAGCGCCAGGCCCAGGTCATGGCGCAGCAGGCGGCCATCGGTGCGGCGCTCCAGATGCAGCGTGTCGGCCCAGTCGATCAAGGTGAAGACCGATTGCAGCAAGTGGTAGCCGTCGGTGCGGCGGCCAACGACATGCAGGAACAGGTTCAGCTTGGCCGGCGCAGGCAGGTCGTACAGCGCGTTCAGGGGCATGGCGTCAGGGGTTGCGGTCCAGCTTGGCTCGGACGATGACGCCGGGCGGGTCGAGCCGGGTGGCTTCGACCAAGGCGCCGTCGGCCCAGCGGGCCAGATCGACCGACCAGCCGAGCTGCACAAAGCCCGGCGTGGCCGAGGCCAGCGGACGGTTTGGCGCGCCCGCCCAGGGCCGGCCCTGCAGCCACTGCATCAACGCACCCAGCGGGATCGGCTCGCCCAGCGCCTCGCTGGTCATCGTTGCCAGGTCGGGAAAGTCGCGGCCGCCCTGGCTGTCTTGCAGCGAGGCGCCGTGTTCGTCCCAGTGCGCCAACGCAACCTGCGCACCCAGGGGCCCGAGCAGACGCATCTGGCCCCGGTGTTCGTCGCCGCTCAGCTCGAACGCGGCGTTGTGCGACTGCGCCGGCTGGTCGCCGATGGCCGCCACCTTGACCAGCAAGCGGCCACTCAGCACGGGCAGGTTGCCCGGCAGCTGTGGCGTGCTGGCGCAACCGACCAGGGCGACAACCGTCGCCGCCGCGCAGGCCGTGGCCCGCGCCCAGCTGAGCAACGTCACAACTTGACCTTCAGCCGGGTCAGCGTTTCCTGCAGCACGTCGTTGTCGGCCTCACGCGTGCGGCCCTCGCGCCAGATGCGCAGCGCTTCATCGTGCTGGCCGGTGACCCACAGCAGCTCGCCCAGATGGGCAGCCACCTCGACGTGCGGGCGCGCCTGGTGCGAGCGGCGCAGCAGCTTGATCGCCTCGTCGCGGTGGCCCAGCCGGTATTCGATCCAGCCCAGGCTGTCGACGATGAACGGGTCGTGCGGCGCCAGCGCCGCCGCCTTCTGCACCAGGCCCAGTGCCTCTTCGAGGCGGGTGTTGCGATCGGCCAGCGAGTAGCCCAGCGCGTTGTGCGCATGGTGGTCGTCCGGCTTGAGGGTGATCACGCGGCGCAGCAGCGCCTCCATGTCGTCGTAGCGATTCAGCCTGTCGGCGACCATCGCCAGCTCGTACATCAGCGTGGTGTCGTCGGGCTCCTGCCGCAGGCCGCCCAGCAACAACTCGTACGCCTCGGTCCAGTGGTGCTGGTCACGCAACACCTGGGCTTCGGCCAGCAGGCGCGTGCGGGCGTCGGGTTCGTCGCGGGCCGGCGCTTCGCGCACCAGCTTGCGCGCCTGCGCCAGTTGGCCGGCATGGGCCATCAGGCTGGCGCGGCGGACCAGCGTGGGCATGTCCACGCGCGCGGGTTCGATCTTGTCCAGCCATTTGCCGGCGGCGCGGTTGTCGCCACGCTGCTCTTGCGCTTGTGCTTGCAGCAAATAGGCCAGTTCGACCATGCCGCGCAGGTCGTGCTTGTCGTCGCCTTCTTCCCCGTCCTTGTCGTCCGCCGGTGTGATGTTGCGTGTCAGGTTCAGGAACTGGTCCAGCGAGCGGATCGCTTCATCCGGCTCGCGCAGGTCGACCATGTAGGCGCCCAGGCTCAACCAGGCAGCGGGCTGGTCCGGTTGTTTGGCGACCACCTCGCGCAATTGCACGGCGGCCTCGCCAATGCGCTGCTGCTGGTCCAGTGCACGGGCGTAAGCCAGTCGGACTGGGGGCAGGGCGTCGCTGCGTGCCAGATAGCTTTGCACCAGCGCTTCGGCTTCGGGGTCCTTGGGCATCAACTCCAGCGCCAGCAGGGTCGGGCCCGGGGCCGACGGCTCTTCTGCCAGTGCGCGCCGGGCCTGCGACAGGGCGACCTCCGGCTGATCGGCCGCCAGCGCCATGCGGCCCAACGCGGTGCGCACGGCGGTTCGTGTCGGCGCTGCGTTGGCATACGGCGACAACGCCTGCTCGGTGACCGCCAGCGCACGGCGCTTGTCGGCCATCGAATTGAGGAATCGCGGCAGCGACGCAATGGTGCCAGGCCGGTCCATCACCGGTTCACGCTCGATCAGCGTGCGGATCGGCTCGTTCAGCTCGCCCGGCTTGTCCAGCGCCACCAGCAACTGAAGCTGCGTACGCAGTGCGGAGGACGACTCCGGCAGCGTGCTGCGCCAGAGTTTGACCGCCGCCAAGGCCTTGTCGCCTGCGTGCCCCTGGGCTGCCATTTCGACGGCACGCTGGAACAGGCCCTCGTCGCGCGTGCGCCGGGCGGTGACCACCATGCGGCCGAACGCCTCGCCCAGGTCGCCGTTCTGCGCCTCTATCTCGGCGGCCAGCACGTCGAGAAAAACCGAGCCGTCCATCGCCGAATTGGGCGCGGCGGTTTCGGCCTCCTTGGTATCGGGCGCCTTTTCAGGCTCGGCGGCCAGCGCCGTCGTGCCCAGCAAGCCGGCCAATACCGCGGCCAGGGCGAGGCGGGTGGGGTGAGAGGGGGAAAACGGGACGGAACGGCCCGACCGGGCGCGGGCAATACGAGGCAGCATCGAATCTCCGAGAGAACGAGTTTGATTCTAGGAGTGCCGCCCGCCCGGATAATTCCCCGATGCCTGAATTGCCTGAGGTCGAAGTCACACGCCGCAGCGTTGGCGGTATCGAAGGCGCCCGGGTGCTGGCGCTGCACATGGGTAAACCACTGCGCTGGCCGTTGGGTGTGGAGCCCGACGCCCTGGTCGGATTGCGCGTCGGTGCCGTTGACCGCCGGGGCAAATACCTCTGGTTGCCGATGTTGCACGACGGTGATGTCGATGGTGCTGTCGGTGGGTTGCTGTGGCATCTGGGCATGTCCGGCTCGCTGGCATTCGGCGCGAATCTCGGCCCGAGCGGCAAGCATGACCACGCCGAACTGGTCACCGACCGGGGCCTGCTGCGGTTGACCGACCCGCGCCGTTTTGGTGCGGTCGTCTGGTCAGACGGGCTGAATGTGCTGCCCGCGTCCAAGCTGCTGGCCAAGCTCGGCCCCGAGCCCTTTGACCCGGCCTGGACCGCCGAAGCCTTGCATGCCGCGCTGCACGGCCGCCGCACGGCGGTCAAGCTGGCCTTGCTGTCGGGCGAACTGGTCGTCGGCGCCGGCAACATCTACGCCAGCGACGCCTTGTGGCAGGCCGGCATCGACCCCCGCGCGCCTTGCACCCGCATCGGCCCGGCGCGCGCCGCCAAATTGCATGCGGCCGTGCAACAGGTGCTGGCTGAGGCGATCGAGGCTGGCGGCTCGACCCTGCGCGATTTCCGCAATGCGCACGGCGAAGTGGGCCAATATCAAGGCCAGAGGCGCGTCTACGGTCGGGCCGGCGAAGCTTGTGTCCGCTGCGGCGGCACCATCCGGCGCATCGTGCAGGGTCAGCGTGCGACATATTTCTGTCCCGGCTGCCAGCGCCGCTGAAAAGCGTAACGGCGCGACCGAAGGGCTTTGCTAGGATTCCCGTCCGCCGCGCGCTGCCCTCGCAGTGCTGGCACATTTTCTTACATGTACGGCTCGATTTGAACGCGACGACCATGCACCTGACCCACGCGGCCGAGCGCCAGCTCGCGATGCAGCCTTTTCTGGTGCCCGGGCTGGATGCGCTCGCTGATTGGCGGCTGGCACTCGAGCGTGATCTGGCGACGCTGGAAAGCTTCCTGTCCCAGAGCGATCTGCTGGATCCGGTCGCCTCCGGTGCGTCGCAAGCGCTAAGGCAACGCCTGGCCAGTGACAAGCTGGTGATCGCCTTTGTCGCCGAGTTTTCGCGTGGCAAGAGCGAACTGATCAATGCGATCTTCTTCGCCGACGCCGGCCGCCGGGTGTTGCCTGCCACGCCGGGCCGCACGACGATGTGCCCAGTCGAGTTGTCGTGGGACGCGCACGAGCTGCCGACGCTGGACCTGTTGCCGATCGCCACCCGCCGCGAAGCCGCGTCGCTGGCCGACTGGCGCGCTCAGCGTGAACGCTGGAAGCGCCTGTCGCTCGACCCGAGTGACATGCCGGGCCTGGCGCGTTCGCTGAACGAAGTCACCTCGACGCAGCTGGTGTCGATCGACGATGCGCGCAGCCTGGGGCTGTGGTCCGACACCAATGCGTCGGACAACCCGCCGGTGCAGCCCGACGGCCGCGTCGAAGTGCCTTCGTGGCGCCACGCGATCATCAACTACCCGCACCCGCTGCTGCAGCGGGGCCTGGTCGTCGTCGACACGCCGGGCCTGAACGCGATCGGCGCCGAGCCCGAGCTGACGCTGGGCCTGCTGCCCAGCGCCCATGCCGCCTTGTTCGTGCTGGGCGCGGACACCGGCGTCACCCGCTCGGACCTGGACATCTGGAACGACCACCTCGGCGGCCAGGGCCTGGCCAGCTTCGTGGTGCTGAACAAGGTCGACACGCTGGCCGACCCGTTGGCCACGCCGGCCGAGCGCGAGCGTGCGATCGAACGCCAATGCGTCGAGACCGCCAACACGCTGGGCATCAGCCGCGAGCGGGTGTTCCCGGTCTCGGCACGGCAAGCGCTGGCCGCGCGCCTGGCGGGCGACGAAGCCGGGCTGGCCGAAAGCCGGCTGCCGGCGCTCGAAGCTGCGCTGAATGCGGATCTGTTGCCGCAGCGGCAGAACGTGCTGGCCAAAGCGGTGATCAGCGGCGTGCAATCGTTGCTGGAGCACGCCACCCGCCGCCTGCGCGACCAGCGCCGCGCCAACGCCGAGCAGATGCTGGAGCTGCGCAGCCTGCGCGGCAAGAGCGGCGGCCGCGTGACCCAGATGCTGACGCGCGTGAAAGCCGATTCGGTCGAATTCGAGCGCTGCACCGCGCGCTTGGCGGCGCTGCGCACCGTGCACCTGCGCATGCTGCGCGAAGCCCTGCACGCGCTGTCGACCGACCGCCTGCGCGAAGCAGTGGCCAGCCTGCAGGCGACGCTCGGCACCAGCTGGTTCAACCTGCGTGCGCGCTCGGCCTTCGAGGCCTTGTGCGGCGGGCTGATTGCCCAGGTCGACAAGTCGGCGCACCAATGTGCCGAGATCAACCAGATGCTGCAGGCCTCGTTCAGCCAGCTCAACAGCGAGTTCGGCTTTTCGCTGGCCCTGACGCCGCCACCCGACCTGGCTTCGTTCCGCGAAGAACTGCAGTTGATCGAACGCGGCTACAGCCGCTACTTCAGCGTCACCCGTGCGATCCGCATGAACGGTGCGGCGTTTTCCGAGCAGTTCCAGCGCATGCTGATGTCCAAGCTGCGCGTCGTGTTCGACAACGCCTGCTCCGAGGTCGAGACCTGGAACCAGATGGCCTCGCAGCAGATCGACGGCCAGTTCCGCGATCGCCGCAAGAGCCTGAAGCGTCGCCGCGAGGCGCTCGAGCGCATCCAGCAAGCCACGGGCGAGCTGGAGCATCGGCTGACCGAGGTCGAGACCCAGGATGCGCGCCTGATGGAGCTGATCGAGCGGGCCTATGTGCAGGCCGGCGAACTGCGCCAACGCGCCGAGCGGGGGCCCGAGGTGGCCGAGGAGACACCCGACGCGGTCGACACCGTGTCCGGTGGTGAGGCGATGCTGCAGGGCGACGGCCTGGCATTGCCGTAGAGATGAAGCCCCCAGGCAGCGGCAAGACCGCCGCCGCCCCCCAAGGGGGTGTGAAAGCTCAGGAGCGGCCCTTCGCTTTCGCCGCCGCAGGCGAAACGTTGGCCGAGCGCGTGGTCGCGTGGCAGCGGCGGCACGGCCGCCACGCGCTGCCCTGGCAGCAGACCCGCGACCCTTACCGGGTGTGGCTGTCGGAAATCATGCTGCAGCAGACCCAGGTCAGTACCGTGCTGGGCTACTACCAGCGCTTTCTCGAACGCTTTCCCGATGTGGCCGCGCTCGCTGCAGCGTCGGCCGACGATGTGCTGGCGCTGTGGGCCGGCCTGGGCTACTACAGCCGCGCGCGCAACCTGCACCGTTGCGCCCAGGTGGTGGTGGCCGAACATGGAGGCGCGTTCCCACGCAGTGCGCAGCTGCTGACCACCTTGCCCGGCATCGGCCGCTCGACGGCAGCAGCGATTGCCGCGTTCTGCTTTGACGAGCGGGTGGCGATCCTCGACGGCAACGTCAAGCGGGTGCTGACGCGCGCGCTTGGCTTTGGCGACGACCTGGCCCAGGCGCGCCACGAGAAAGTGCTGTGGGCGCGGGCCGAAGCGCTGCTGCCGCAACCCGAAGGCATGGTGGCCTACACCCAAGGCTTGATGGACCTGGGCGCGACGCTGTGCTCACAGCGTGCGCCCCGCTGCAACGCCTGCCCGCTGACCGACGACTGCGTGGCCAAGCGCGAGGGCCGGCCCGAGGACTACCCGGTCAAGACCCGCAAGCTCAAGCGCGGCCAGCGCGCGATCACGCTGCTGTGGCTGACGCAGGGTGAACAGGTGTGGCTGGTGCGGCGCCCGGCGACGGGCATCTGGGCCGGCTTGTGGTCGCTGCCGGAGTTCGGTTCAGCCGACGAGCTGCAGCAGGCATTGAGCGATTGGCCCGGCGCAAGCGAGGTGCTGCCCAGCTTCACCCATGTGCTGACCCATCTGGACTTGCAACTGCAGCCGGTGCAGCACCGCTTGCCGACCAGCACGCGGCGAGAGGCGGCGCTGAAAGAGCGTTGGCCGGACGGTCGCTGGGTCGAACGGCGCGAGCTGGCCGCCTTCGGCCTGCCGGCCCCGGTGACGCGGCTGCTGGGTCGCTCAGATCAGCTGTTTGCTGCGCAGGAACTCGTCGACCAGCCCGAGCCGCTGTAACGGGTCCATCAAGGCCATCAACTGTTGGCGTGCGGCCAGCGGCACCGGCAGCAGCTCGCACCAACGGTTGGCCACCCAGCCGGCGTCGTCGAAATGTTGCTCGTCGGGCAGATCGGCCTCGGGGCGCTGTGCGAGCGCCACATAGGCCCGCTGCAGCGCCTGCACCGCGTCGGCAAAGCGCTCACCGGGCGGTTCAATCGGATCGTCCGGCAGCAGTGTCACGCCGTTGGCTTGCCACAGGCCGTCGCGGTTTTCTTGCAAGGTGGTCCATTGAAAGCGGGCACCACCCGCACAGCGCAGCTTCAGCACGCCGGGGCTCATCGCATCGACCTCCACCAGATGCGCCAGCACCCCCATCGGCTCGAAGCGGGTGGCGACTGTCGAACCGCTCGGCTTGCGCACTTCGCCGCCCTGCAACAGGCACACGACACCGAACGGCTGTTGCTCGCGCATGCAACTGGACACGAGGTCGAGGTAACGCGCCTCGAATACCTTCAGCGGCAGCCGGCCACCGGGGAAGAGCACGGTGCGCAGCGGAAACAGCGCCAAGGTGTCAGGCGCTTGGGCCAAGGTCATGGTGAACGTTCATCCAGCTCGCGGTGGCGGCGCAGCGTGGCCACGCGGCCTGCAAAGCGCTTGGCCAGCTGTTCGACAAAGTAGACCGAGCGGTGCTGGCCGCCGGTGCAGCCGATGCACACCGTGAGGTAGCTGCGCTGGTCTTGCTCGAACGAGGGCAGCCAGCGACGCACGAAGCCCTCGATCTGGGTCAACATCTCGCCGACCTCGGGTTGCTCTTGCAGGTAGGTCGCCACCGGTTCGTCGCGCCCGTTCAAGGGCCGCAGCTCGCGGATGTAAAAGGGATTCGGCAGCACGCGTACGTCGAACACCAGGTCGGCATCCAGCGGCACGCCGTGCTTGAAGGCGAAGGACTCGAACACCAGCGTCAGCCGGCTGCTGGTGGCGTTGACCAGCTCGCGCAGCCACAACCGCAACTGGGCCGGGCGCAGCTGCGAGGTGTCGAGCACGGTTGAGCGCTCGCGCAGGTCGGCCATCAGCTGGTGTTCCAGCTCGATCGCATCGACCAGCGCGCGGTGCGGGTCACCTTCGCCACCTGGCGTGCTCAACGGGTGGGGGCGGCGCGTTTCGGAGAAGCGCTTGACCAGCGCCTCGGTGCTGGCGTTGAGGAACACGCTGCGCACGTTGACGCCCTCGGCGCGCAGCTGGTCCAGCACCGGCAGCAGGTGCGGCAGTGAACCGGCGGTGCGCACATCGACTGCGATCGCCATGCGGCGCACGCCGTGGCCACTTTCAACGCGGATGAACTCGCGCAGCAGCTCGGGCGGCAGGTTGTCGACGCAGAAGTAGCCGGCGTCTTCCAGTGCATGCAGTGCGACCGACTTGCCGGAGCCGGAAATGCCGGTGACCAGCACGACCTCGCGCGTGTCGGGCACTGCGTCAGGTGCCGACGGGGCCGCCGGCGCAGGGGCGTCGGAATCGCTCATGTGTGCGCCCTACGGCCTGTGGCCGGCCCGGCCCGCAGAGGGGCCGGGCGCTCGCCAGGCGTGGTCCGGGCCTTGGGACGGACCACGTCCGGGCTCTCTCCCGCCAAGCGGGAATGAGCCCCTACGGGCGGCCGGGCGGGGCTCATGGCGAAGGCTTCGCGCGGGCTGCGCGCGGCGTCTCATGCACTGCGCGCTGGATCAGCTCGTGCGCATGGGCCAGGCTGGTGCCGGACTGGCGGTCGCCGCCCAGCATGCGCGCCACTTCGGCCACGCGCGCCTCGCCATGCACCGGCGCGATCTGGCTCAGCGTCTGGCCACGCTCGGTGGCCTTGGCGACGACGAAGTGGCAATCGGCGCAGGCGGCCACCTGCGGCAGGTGGGTCACCGCCAGCACCTGCGCGCTGCGGCCCAATTGCTTCATCAGCCGGCCGACCGAATCGGCCACGGTGCCGCCGACGCCGGAATCGATCTCGTCGAAGATCAGCGTGGCGGGGCTGCTGGAAGCGTTGGCACCGGCCTGGCGCGATTGCGCCGTGGTCACCGCGATCGCCAGTGCCAGCCGCGACAGCTCGCCACCAGACGCCACCTTGCCCAGCGGCCGCGGTGCGCTGCCGGCGTGGCCGGCGACCAGAAATTCGATGGTCTCCAGGCCGAATGATTGCGGCTCGTCGATCGCGGTCAGCGCCACTTCGAAACGGCCACCAGCCATGCCCAGCTGCTGCATCGCGTCGGTCACGCGCTGCGCCAGCGGTTTGGCGGCCTTGTGGCGGGCGGTGCTGACGGCCTTGGCTTCTTTGTGCCAGGCGGCGCGCGCGTCGGCGACGCGCTGCTCCAGTCCAGCCAGGTCGGCCGCCTCGTCCAGCGCCCGCAGCGACGCACGCCACTCGGCCAGCAGCGTGGCCAGCTCTTCCGGCGGGCGGCGATATCGCCGTGCCAGGCTGAGCCACGCCGACATGCGGTTGTCCAGCTCGGCCAGGCGGGCCGGGTCCAGCTCGGTGCGCGACAGGTAGGCGTTCAGCGTGTGGGCCGCGTCTTCGAGTTGGGCCTGTGCGCCTTGCAGCACCTCGAGCACCGGTGAGAGCCGCGGGTCGAATTCGGCCACATCCTCAAGCGCCGCCAGCGCCCGGGCCACGCGGCGCGACGCGTTGTCGTCATCGTCGCCCGACACCGAACGCGCGGCCTGGCTCGCACCATCCAGCAAGGCCTGTGCATGGGCCAGGCGTTGGTGTTCGGTGTTCAGCTCGGGCCACTCGTCTTCGCCCGGCGCCAAACGCTCCAGCTCACCGATCTGCCACTGCAGCCGGTCACGTTCACTCGCCAGTTCGCCTTGGCGGGTGCGGGCCAATTCCAGCGTCTGGCTGGCGGCGCGCCAGTTGTCGTAGGCGGCTGTCATCGGGCGCGTGTCGACGCCGGCCTGCTCGTCCAGCAGTGCGCGCACCGAGGCCGGCCGGGTCAACCCTTGCCAGGCGTGCTGGCCGTGGATGTCGATCAGGTGGTCGGCGACCTCACGCAGTTGCGCGGCGGTGGCGGCGCTGCCGTTGATGAAGCCGCGGCTGCCGCCCTTCGCGTCGACGATGCGGCGCAACAGCAGTGTGTTGTCGGTGGTGTCGAAGCCGGCCTCGTCCAACCAGGTGGTCAAGGTGGTTGGCAGGTCGAACGCCGCGGTGATTTCCGCCCGCGCGGCGCCGTCACGCACGACGTGGTTTTCGGCGCGGGCACCAAGCGCCAGTTGCAGCGCATCGATCAGGATCGATTTGCCGGCGCCGGTTTCACCGGTCAAGACCGAGAAGCCGGCGTCGAACTCGACGTCCAGCGTGCTGACGATGACAAAGTCCTTGAGGGTGAGACTCTTGAGCATGGTGAATTGATTCAGACGCCTTCGTACCAGCGCAGCTTGCGCCGCAGCGTGGCGTAGTAGCTCCAGCCGCGCGGGTGCAGAAAGCGCACCATCTGGGCCGAGCGACGCACTCGGACCTGGTCGCCGTGCAACAGGCTGGCCAGGCGGTGCATGTCGAAATTGGCGCTGCAGTCGCGCCCGGCGACGATGGTGACGGTCACGTCCTGCCCGTCGGGCAGCACGATCGGTCGGTTGGACAAGGTGTGCGAGGCGATTGGCAGCATCACCCAGCCGGCAATCGCCGGGTGCAGGATCGGGCCGCCGGCCGACAGCGCATAAGCAGTCGAGCCGGTGGGCGAAGCGATGATCAGGCCATCGGCGCGGATGTTGGCGACGAACTCGTCGCCGACGTCGATACGCAGCTCGACCATGCTCGCGGTGTTGCCGCGGCTGACCACCACGTCGTTCAGCGACAGGCCTTCGAAGATGTTCTCGCCGTCGCGCCAGACCTCGCCTTCGATCATCGCGCGGCGTTCTTCCTCGTAGTCGCCTTGCGTCATCGGGCCCAGCGCCTCGGCCCAGTCGGACGCGCGGATGTCGGTGATGAAACCGAGCCGGCCCTGGTTGATGCCGACCAATGGCAGGTTGTAGAAGGCGAGTTCGCGTGCGATGCCGAGCATCGTGCCGTCGCCGCCGACGACCACTGCGATGTCGCAGCGCTCGCCCAGCTCGGCCGTTGTCCACGCGCCGTGGTCGGCCCAGTCGGTGTTCAAGGCGGTTTCGCGCTCGACCGACACTTCCATGCCTTGGCGGATCAAAAACTCGGCGAGGCTTTGCAGCATGGGCCGGATGCCCTGGGCCTGGTACTTGCCTATCAACGCAGCGTGGCGAAAGCGATTGGGCATGGCCCTGGTCTGGTTCAAGAGGGTGCGAGGAATTACACCACAGGGACTTTCGCGCAGCAGGGTGACCAAGGCCCCCTGTCCGTACAATGATTTCATGCTCGACGAGCGCTCACGATCGCTGCTGAAGACCCTGGTTGAACGGTACATCGCCGATGGCCAGCCGGTGGGCTCGCGCACGCTGTCCAAGGCTTCGGGGCTCGAGCTGTCGCCGGCGACCATCCGCAACGTGATGGCCGACCTCGAAGAACTGGGCCTGATCGTCAGCCCGCACACCTCGGCCGGCCGCATCCCGACCGCACGCGGCTACCGGCTGTTCGTCGACACGATGCTGACGACCCGCACGCTCGATTTGAGCCAAACGCCGCCCGACCTGGTGGCTGCGCGCGAGCAACTGCACCCCGACCAGCCACAACGGGTGATCGCGCAGGCGGCGCAACTGCTGTCCAACCTGTCCAGCTTCGTCGGCGTGGTCACCGCGCCGAAGAAGCCGAGCGTGTTCCGCCACATCGAGTTCCTGCGCCTGGGTGAAAAGCGCGTGCTGGTGATCCTGGTGGCGCCGGACGGCGACGTGCAGAACCGCGTCATCTTTACCGCACACGACCCGGCCCAAAGCGAGCTGGTCGAAGCCAGCAACTACCTGAACGCGCACTACGCCGGCCTGACGATCGAAGAGGTGCGCGAGCGGCTGAAGGGCGAGATCGACGCGCTGCGCGGCGAAATCGCCGGCCTGATGCAGGCCGCGGTGCAACTGGGCACCGACGCGATGGCCGAGAACCAGGACCAGGTCATCGTCAGCGGCGAGCGCAACCTGCTGGGTGTGCAAGACTTCGGCCACGACATGGGTTCGCTGCGCAAGCTGTTCGACGTGTTCGAGCAGAAGACGCAGCTGATGCGGCTGCTCGACACCTCCAGCCGCGCCGAGGGTGTGCGCATCTTCATCGGCGGCGAGAGCCGCATCGTGCCCTTCGAAGAGCTGTCAGTGGTTTCGGCCCCGTACGAGGTCGACGGCCAGATCGTCGGCACGCTGGGCGTCATCGGCCCGACGCGCATGGCCTATGACCGCATGATCCAGATCGTCGACATCACGTCGCGGCTCGTGGGCCATGCGCTTTCGCAGCGCTGAGCACCTCCCGCCTAGAATCGCCCCCTCCGGGCCGTTAGCTCAGTTGGTTAGAGCAGAGGACTCATAATCCTTTGGTCGCTGGTTCGAGCCCAGCACGGCCTACCAACCTTCATGCGCCTTGGCTGGCGAGCGGGCGCTCACATGAAGCGTCTGGCGCAGGCCATGGCGTAGCGATACGTAGCGATAGCAATTCGCCGATCGCCTAGTCGCTGACCGCTCCACCGCTTCGATTTGGAAGGGGTGCGGCACGATGATTCAAAGTTGGAATCTCGGCGAAGTTCAAGATGTCTCCGGCCTGGCCGACCTCTTGGATCGAGGGAAATCGCCGATCCCAAACTGTGTTGCTGTCGACGACGCCGCTGCCAAGAAGTACGCATCGCGGAAAGGGAAGGAGCTGTGGCAGCACGTTGTGCTTCATAGCGGAGCCGATCCCGATTGGTGGTCGGGAACTGGGGCGCTCCACCACTTCACGCAAATCGGAAGCAAACGCAGCCGCAGACGAGGCTTCGCCATGCTGTTCCAGTCGTTGGCCAGTGAGCCTACAAACGAAGAGCGACTCTGCGAAAACCTGAGCAAGGCGGAGCAAGCACTGCGCCGCGGCGAATTTCGTCCTGCCTGGGTGTTCGCACCCCGTGAACCACTTCTTTCATTGGTCCGGGATGACCGGTTCAGCGAATGGGCCCTCAAGGTTCAATTGCCTGTAATAGGCCCGTGGCCATTGCGTTCCGACATTGCCAGCCCGCGACGAGGCGAAGTGCTGGACCTCCCTCGCATTACGCCTCTGCTGCAAGCGCTTCACGCCACTGCTTGGCACATCGAGTACGAGCGGGCTCGAAGGGGCGGTGATTGGTATCCGAAGAATGAGGAGGTCTCAGCCTGGGCCGTGGAGCACCTCCATGTCACACGCCACATTGGCGACGCCATTGCCACCATGATTCGCGATGTCAATTGGAAAAGGGGTGCCCCAACCGCGGCGCTGGCCGAGGCCCGAAAGGCACGGCAGAGCAGTCTCGGCTGAATAGGTTCAACCTTTGCTGTCTCCGTCGAGCCAAGGGTCAAAGTATTCACCGCGCTCAGAATTGGTGACGATTCGAGTCGACCCACCGAGGGTGACATGCCGGATGAACGACCCGCAAGGAAGTACCGTCTCTTGCGAGAGAGAGAGGTGCTGGATTGGCTGTCCATCTCGCGCTCGACTCTGGCGCGTCTACGGGCCAGAGGTCAGTTTCCGCAGCCCCGTCGGTTAAGCACTGGTGTTCTTGTGTTCGACGAGGAAGAGATTGAAAAATGGATCGGCAGTCGTCCGCGGGTGGGCCATGAAGCGAGCTGACCTTTACGCCGCCGTCTGGGAGAAGCCGGTCACCCAGTTGGCGCAAGACTGGGGTCTCTCCGACACGGGGGTACGCGGGATTTGCAAGCGGCACGACGTACCGATGCCTAGACGGGGCTACTGGCAAAAGAAGAAGGCCGGACAGGAGCTGCCGCCGAAGCAATCCCTACCTGGCGACCCCGATGTGGACATCGAAATCGAGATTGCGCCTCCTCCATCTGTTGACCTCCGGACAGCGATCTCTAAAGCTCCGGCTATTGATCAGGGGGAGGTAGTTGCGCCGAAGGCGCTGCGGGCCGTCCACTTAGATCTCGCGCTGGATTTGGCGCTTCTTGAGAGGGACGCGATGGCGCATATTCGACGGCGCGGCATGGAGGATCTTTTGGCCGAAATTGGGGCTTTGCTGGCACTTAAGCCCGCACTCAATGAGGACGCTTGGGGGGAATGGCTGCGGCGACTTAGATCAGAGGTCAGCAAAGCGGAGCCGACGCCTTGCATCGCGCAGCTGGCTATGAATAGGTTCAAAGATCGGCGCGGAACTTCCTGAGCCCGCCAAGCCTATGGCCACTATGACCGAACCGATGCGGGCCGTCCCTCCCGCCCGTCCAGCTCGATGGGGTGGTCTGTCAGCGACTTTCGCAAGTCCTCGACTCTCCAAAGGGTCGCCCGCCCCTTCCGGACCGGAGGCGGTAGATGCCCCACCCGAGACCATCGCCAGACGGTAGAGGTCGAGATCGAGAAGAGAGCCGCAACGGTTGGAAGCCGAACATAGGCCGACGACGGCAGCTCGTCGAATCCCTTCAACTTGGATGTGTCGGTATGGGCCATGACAGGCTCCCATGTCTTCAAGTGGTCAATCCGTTGCGGCACCAGGCGCGGCGCTGCGCCGGGGTCGAAGCGTGCAAACCGGAGCCATCGAAGAACCTCAGTCCCTACGGCCCCGTTCCGATTGGTTCTTCTTGTGAGCTGAGGGCATGCGAAAGAGCGAGCGGCGCAATGGATTCTCGTCAGGAACGGGCTCATCGTTTGAACACCACAGGCCAGTTTCCCCGTGCATTCGGAAGATCAGCGGCCCGGTGACATCCGCTTCGTCTGCGGATGGATACCAGACTTCATCAATTCGCTTCATCGTCCAATCGCCTGGTGTATCGCCGCTACCGACGAAATGAATCGCGGTGACCGCCTCATTGCCGACGATCTCGATCCAGGTGCACAGGGTCGATTCCCACGCCACCGCCACACTCTGGATGATCGGGTGCTCGCCTTCACAAAAGATCCTGTGGCTCAACAGGTACCAAGGCATGTGGCTCGACAGGGCTGCAGCAAGCCAGTAGCGGGTCCCTTCAGGGCCGATAGGAAGTGGTTGCTCAAATGCGGGGGAGGTCAAGAACATTGCCAAGTGAGAACGTCGTTCCGACGCCTGTCGAAGGTGAAGCTCAAACGGTAGTCACTGTTGAGCGAAATCCGATGATCGAATGCCAAGACGCGCTGGCAGAGACGAGACTCAAATGCTTGTGCGCGGACGAGCCACATCTTCATAGGGAGGCCCACGCTTCTGTCGCTCCCAGAGCCACTGATTCGAAGTTGGAATACCTGCTCTCCTGATAAGCATTGGAAGTCGGTCGATAGACGGGACAAGTCATCTGAAGAGGACGTCGCAAGTAGCTCGACCCATGCCCGTGAACTCAAGTCGCGAGCGATCCGAGTCCTTCGTCAATTCATGCAACCGAAAACCAGATGAGACTTCTCGTCCTAAGCGACCTTCATTTAGAGTTTGCTGGTTTCCAGCTCACAGTCGCTTCGGCTGACTTCGATGCAGTCGTTCTGGCCGGCGACATCATGGTGCCCCGACAGGACATGCAGGGGTGGTCAGCTGCGCTTTCGCGAATCAGCCTGGGCAAACCGGTTGTCGTGGTCGCTGGCAACCATGAGTTCTATGGCGGCGTGATACAGCGTCAGCGGAAGTTGATGCAGCAGGCCGGCCGTCCTAACGTTCATTTTCTCGACCCTGGTGAGGTGCTGCTTGACCAAGGTCGCGTCCGTGTACTGGGTTGCACCTTGTGGACAGACTTCCGACTTCCGGTGCTTGATCCAGGGGGGCCTATCTCTGACCCGATGCGGGCGATGAAGAAGGCTGCCTTCTACCTTGCAGACTACGTGGCCATCGACTTCGGCGACACGGCCGCCGATGCGCGGCAGTTGGCGCCCTCGGATACCCTTGCCCTTCACAACGCTGAGCGAGCCTGGTTGGCTGCGCGCCTAAGTGCGCCATTCGCAGGAGTGACCGTCGTCGTGACGCATCACGCGCCGTGTTCAGGCTCCGTTGCCAGCATGTGGGCAAGCGACTGGCTGACGCCGGCCTTCGTCAGCGAACTGCCCGACGCTTTTTTCGACGTGCCAGCACTGTGGATTCATGGGCACACGCACACGAGCTTCGACTACCGACGTGGCCGCGCGCGGATACTCTGTAACCCTCGAGGCTACGTGAGGCGCGACGGGTCCTCCGAGAATCCACTTTTTGACTCGGGCCTCGTGGTCGACGTGAGTTGTCTGTAGTGGCGCCGATCCCATCGAGGGACGATGCCTCGTACGCCAGTGCAGAGATCCTACGACTTCTTGTGTGTGTGGGGCACCAACAGCGTGTGCACCGGCACCGACAACGCATGGGCTAGTCGCTCCAGGTTGTCCAGTGAGATGTTTCGAACCTGTCGCTCGACATGCCCGATGAAGGTTCGGTGAAGACCGGACTCGAACGCCAACGCCTCCTGGGACCAACCACGTTGTCCGCGCAGGCGGATCAGGTTCAGCGCCAGGACCTCACGGGCCGTAGGCGCTGCTGCTTGACCTGATTTTTCCGCGGCAGACATCGGCAGGAAGTCTCTCGGCTTGATGCTTTTAAGTCAGCCGCGTTTAAGTCACAATCGCGCGCCCGGTGCCCTCGCTGGCGGGGCATAGCACTGGGAGGAACCATGGAAGCAGTCGACATAGGCGCACGTGGCAACGGCTTTTGCCACGCCGTCTTGATCGGCGCAGTCGCCGCTGCGGCGGCGGGCTGTGCGAGCCCCGTCGAACATAAGGCCGGACAGTTGGATCAGGAGACGGTCGAGGTCGTGATCGAAGCCAAGCTGCTTCGGGGACTTTTCCCACATCTACGCCAAGAAAGGCACAAGGGCCGTGGCGAGGTCACATTCGACGCTGCTTTCAACGAGGTCAACTACGCGAAGCTCACCGAGCCGCAGAGCGTGCTCAAGGAGTACTGCATTCAGTCTGGCGGATCGTTCGGCCAGTTGGCGCGAAGCCGCGTCTCCGCGGCACTGATGGCTCGGCCGGCGCTAACCGCAGTGCAGGTGTTCGAACAACACAAGCAGGTGTACGGGGCAATGGGCTTGTCCGACCGAGCACCAGGACTGAGTGCTGCATTCGACACTCAGTTCTATGCAGAGGCCGCTCGTGCGCAGTACCCGAAAGCCATTCGCGACACCCTGACCGCAGCGGACCAAGCCGGCGTGTTTGGCATGTTCGACTGCCGCAAGAGCGAGCGGCCAACCTGGATCGTGATGGTCGAGCCGCTTCGATTCAACCCGATGAGCAATCCGAACAATCTGCTTGGAAGTCCGACGATTACGTTGTACGTCAAGGGTGTGACGTTGTAGCCTCGCGGAACCGATGGCGGTGCGAGGCGGCGTCGGGTCGCGGTAGCTGCGCCTGCAGGCGCAGCTGAACTTCAGCGCCGAAGAAGACGAAGCAAGGTGCCCACGTCCATCTTTTCATAGTCAGGCGCACAGACGTCAATGTGGCTGGTATCGATACCCAGGCGCAGCAGGATTTGGCTAAGAACGGCGCCGTATTCAGCCTCCAGGTCTGCATCCTGAAAGGCTGAACTCCTGGTGCTCCACCAAACCCGTGGCGGTTCAACCTGGTAGCGACGAAAGATGGCAGCCTCGCTGACGAACGGCTTCAGCTCTTCGGTTCGAAGAGTCTTGCTCACCCCTGAGTCAGTCAGCAGCACGTTCACGCCGCTTCGCTCGACATGCGGCTGAAGCATGAACCGCTTCCAGTAATGCCCCAGCATGGATCGTGCAACATCTATGGCCGGCTGGATGTCCAGGCCAAGTGGAACGAAGGGGATGACAGCCAAATCGATCTCGTGAAGATCGAGACGGGCGATGATGTTCTCCCCGAGCATAGATCTGCTGCCGACATCGACGATCAGAAGGTCGTGATGTTCCCCCAGGCGTCGACGCAACTGGCCCAAGGCGCACAGGTCGACTGTTTCCAGCGATTCGCGGATGCTCAGGTCTCGAGACCATTCCATCAAGGCAGCTTCGCCGCCGCTGGTCGCACCCAAACGAACCCTGTACCCAATCGACCGTGCCGCAGCGGCCAAGAACGCACACATCGGAGTCGCCCCGGCACCGCCTTTCGCTCCGCCGATAGTGATGATTCTCATCCTTCCAACGGGTGGTGGGAGCCGCTTTGCTCGATCGATGAGCAGGCGTTTCAAGAAGAGCATGACACCGGGCGCAGGGCGCACGTGTCCCTGGACCCAGCGCGACACCGTGGCTGGTGTTGTCGCTCGTCCGTCGGCTCTTTCCGCGGTGAGGAGTTCTGCAAGGGCTGCGCCTGACATTCCAAGTGTCTCCAGCGCTTGTCCGATGAGTGTGTGCGTCGTCTTGTTCATGGGCGCTCATTGTTCGCAGCCCACCGCTATGCGCAAACGTTGTCGCGACGACAACATTTGCATTTCCCAACCGATCTGCTAGGGCGGATTCGCATACCCCATGTCGCCGCGAGCAGACGATGCGACAAGTACCCGCCGGCACATTGGCCCCGCCATTGGCGCGGCGAGCAAAGGGTTGCCCGGCTATTTCAGCGCGGCCATCGCGTCTTCGTAGCCGTCGTGACGCTTGATTGCATGTATTGAGAACGATCCGCCTTGGGGGGCGACGCCTTCCAGGTCCATTGAGTCGGCTGTGATGGCCTTCAGACGAAAGTCCTCACCGATTCCCTTAGGTACGTCCGCCTCGACTTCCGAACCTGGAGCTCTGCGTAGCCTCGTGCCAGCGAAGTACTCGGCTCCGTCTTTCTCAACGCGCTGCAGCGTCGACTTCATGTCAGCATGTTCGAGCAGAAGGTGCGCTCCACTGAGTTGCCATTTGCCGGCTGCGGTGGCGGCATGAACAAGCAAGTACTCATGAGCGTCATGGCTGAAGTGAGTCTCCATTTCACCGGAGAAGGTGTAGGTGCCATTGCGAAAGTACCGCACCAATCCGTTGACCCGACGTGTCCCGTACTTTGTCGGGTAGCTGTAGTCGCTCTTCCAAGTTCCGTACAACAGGCGGGCGCGATCGGCATCGCGTAGTTTGCTTCGCGCGTCGGCTTGGGTTGGCGTTGACGCCTTGTCGGCCGGCGCTCCGACGACAACGGTCCCCCCGTTTTGAGCGATCACATTCCCGCCGCCGTTGATGACGTTGACCGACGGCGAGACGTTGTTTTTGCTCCCGCTGACGGCGACGGCACCCACCGCTCCGGTGGCCACGGCGCCCGGGGTGGCCGGCGTTGCTGGAGCCTTCTCCGGCTCCGCTGACCAAGGCCACAGGCTCTTGATATCGGCAACCGCTCCAAGCGCGGTCAAGACGCATGTGATGACAAACCCCGCCTTACCCACCTTCCAAATCGTCTGCCTGTCCATTTCGTATCTCCCCGGTAGTTTCAAGCACCCCAGCTAACGGCTGAAGGCGAAGACTGGACGACAGAGAGTCTGGTTGGTACTCATCATTTAGATATTTCCAATTGGATGAAATCTAGAACGGGCCGATGCGCCGTGCTCGTCAGGTCGACCCCGCCTGTACGGCCGGCCAGCTTGTGGCTGTTCGACCCGATCGATGTAATGCCCCTTCATCGCAGAAGCACTTTGCTTGAAGGAGCTGCACATGCCCGCTGTCGCGCAAGCGCCGACACCTGCCCTCGCCAAGTCAACGCTCACCACGCGTGGGCTCGACTTTCCTACGCAGACCAGACCCCATGTGGAGCTGCGGGTGAAGGATGTCGAGCAGTCGATCGTTTTCTACCAGGCGCTGTTCAACCGGCCGCCGGTGGAGCTCGGGTCTGGCTTTGCTCGCTTCAACCCCTACAACCCTGCCGTGGACTTCGTGCTGCGGGAAGACGCCTCAGCGACGCGCAGGGATGGCCACATGGGCATCCAGCTGAAGACCACCACCGACATCGCCAAGTACAAGCAGCGTGTCGAAGCCAAAGGCTTCTCTGCCCAACTGGAAGAGGCCGAAACCGCCTGCTGCTTCTCGGTGGCGAACAAGGCGTGGATCGACGACCCGGATGGCAACCAGTGGGAAATCTTTGTCGTCACCGGCGAGAACAAGAGCGAGGTCCGCTGCGGGCCGAGCTGCGCTTGTGAGGCGGGTGGCTGCAGTTGAAGCTGCGCAACCCACCTGCCATTCAACACAAACGGAGACGATCCATGACATCCAGCATCTGGGGACTGGCCAAGACCAATCCGGCGCCGGAAGCCGACAGCGCCGTCGACTTTCCGACCAAGACCCGCTTTCACATCGCGTTGAACGTCAAGAAGGTCGAGCCCATGGTTCCCTTCTACGAGGTTCTGTTCGGTACCACGCCCCACACCGTACGCGAGGGCTACGCCAAGTTCGATCTGCGCGAACCGCCGCTCAACTTCTCGTTGAACGAGGTGCCCAAGAACGCGAAGGGCAATGGCCAGTTCGGCATCGAAGTGAAGGATGCACAGGTGATCGACGGCATGGTCGCGCGCCTCCAAACGTCGACCTACGTCTGGGCGCACACGACGTCCCAGCAACAGAGCCTGCAGGTCATTGACCCGGAAGGCAACGTCTGGCGAATCTTCGGGGCCCG
>Ga0307515_10001773_pt1 | contig 48113 bp, 47 predicted proteins | sample 17_EM_MG_FD_194513 | JGI IMG/M metagenome (GOLD analysis project Ga0307515, IMG submission 194513) | Populus trichocarpa ectomycorrhiza microbial communities from riparian zone in the Pacific Northwest, United States - 17_EM | ecosystem: Host-associated > Plants > Roots > Unclassified | place... | reverse complement strand
GTTACGCTTGTCAGACTCTCTCTTTTTTTGTTGTGGTTGTGGTGAATCGATTGGGAGACCGGGTGGTTTTCTCGTGGTTTTGTGGTCGCTGCCGGGATCTTTTAGGTGACCTCCACTGTACTAAACAACACTGCAGCTTGTTTCACTCCAGGCAGTAAGCGACTCTCTGAGGTCACGTGGTAGTTATGTATCATCGGAACCGCATCATGTGAGGGTCTGGCGCGAGACAACCCTACAGCTCCTTTGCCAATTGTCGTAAGCTTAAACTTGTTGCCCTACTCTAGTGTCTGATCGGAGTATGACATACCTGCCTCGCTTAAGGCTAGGGACGAGATAAAGCTTCTCTTTCTAAACTACCAAAGAGTAACCCTAACCCTAACCCATAATGACAAATGTAGGAGCGTGCACGTGTCACGTCCGAACTCCATCTGTCACGTCCGAACTCCATCTGTCACGTCCTAACTCCATCCGTCATGTCCAACTTTCGGGAAGTCTTCACGCGTATCCATCCCTTTGCTTCAGACCTCCTCCTACACCTCGACATATGGGATACCGCCGCGCTCTCCCTGACTTGCCGGGACGTGTACAACCACATCCGCCAGCATCCGATCGCGTTTTCGAAGTTTGACCTTCGCGACCCCGCAGCAGTCAGAGCACTTCACATGCTGGTGGAAAACGACCGTCACCATCAACAATCCCAGAGACATAGTCTATGTGACTTCCTCACCCGTGTCTACCACGCTTGTTACTCTACAGATCGCCTCCGGCGCGTGTTTATACCAGCGCTAGCCTTTCAGACGCTGGTGCTCGAGCATCATGTGAAAGTGAGGGTAATGCTTCTAGATGGCATTCATGTTAGAAAATGGATGCTTTCGGAGGTTTTACGGATTACTGCACCGACTCTTGAAGTTTTAAGCTTGGTCTTCACATCAGGCTGCAGGTTTGATGAGTTTGTGGACATGTTCAATAAGGAGTTAGAACTGAAATAATTACGTGAGCTCAAGGTAGGTGACCCTACAGAGAGCAGCTAGCTCCGTGTATAACTGACGACAACACTGCGCAGGTTTGGGGAATGGGCCAAGGTCAACAATCCTCAATACGCCCGCATCGGACGGATATCATAGATCCCAGTAACTGGATTGACTGGAGTAATGAACTGCTGTTACGCCTACAGACAGTCGCAGAACTCAGAGGGGTACAACTGGATACCACTCTCTGCTCTCTTTCCGATCACCCCGGTTGCCGAATTTCCCTTTGTGTGGCTCGCCTGTGTGGGATATGTGGTGTGAAAGGCTTTGAAACTCAGTGTAATTATTGTGCTGCCCAGGCCTTCTGCAGAAACGAACCAACCTGTACTCTCTGTGGCAGGTATGTAGTCTACTCCCTAGAACATTCTGATGCTGGCTCACTAACTGTCGTAGCTTCTACTGTCATAATTGCGTGACTAGCAATCTTGCACTCGTTAGTGGTGCCATGAAGGTGTATCAGATGTGCCCGAAGTGCGTTCAATGATCTCGTTCACGTTCTTTTGTACTCACGGTTCATCAGGTGTGAAGAAGTTGACAATATACAAAAATGCGCTGGTTGCGGTGTTGGATCAATCTTTACTCGGGCACCCAATTCAGGTGATAGCCTACGCTCATGCAAAGCATTTAATATGGAGTTGGGTGATCTTCAGCCTTGTTACATCTGCAACAAATGGTACTGCGGTGAATGTCTCGGAGGGATCGAGCTTAACTGTGACAATTGCTGGAACCACGCCTGCACAACCTGTATAATCGAGCAACATATGGCCAGCACTAATTGGTCAACCCAGAAATTTTTCGAAACCGTATGTCGTACCGCCGGCGGTAAAAGCGACTCCTTTATAGACCCAGTGATGAAACGCTGGCTGGAGTTGAAGGAGCGGCTGACAATAGGTACTAATGAATCTTTATCCGGTGTTGGCCCGTCTACACATGCTGTGAAGCCAAATCCGGATATGGACAAAGAAATCATCGCCCTCATTCTTATTCCTTGCGCAATATGCGACCAACAGTACCTGTGCTCTGACTGTCAAGATGATCCAGAGTGCGATTGGCCGTACCAGTGCCTAGAGGATGAATTCTGCACAGAATGCGGTCGACTTATTACGTTTTGGGAGTGGGACGCTGACCCATCGGAGTACGAGTACGATCCTTCAGAGAGCGAAGATGATTACTCAGAATCCAGTGACAAGGAATCGGGCTCGAGTGATGGGTTGTGAGGATTACTCGTACTTTTTGCGGTGAACGATTGAGGACACAATATTACTATGAGAGTTTCTCTTATGATTCATTGGTAATGGAAGCGAAGATTGTGGATTGGGTATTATTGACTGGCTTCGTTTCACTCGTTTTTTGGTTTGGGATTCATAATGTTCCGTAATGACAACTTTGGGGCTGGTTAAGAGGCTTGAATTTGACTAAGAAATCTAATGAGATCAGGACATGTGCGGAATGATAACATTGAAGTAGCATACGTAGCTGCCAGATGTGGATCGCTTTTTCATTGCCCGAATGGTTAAGAACCTATAAAATCTGCTACATAAATTATTCAGTGTATCTCCTAACTACTGACATATCCACCCTCACATAATCTCAATCTTTAACATACCCCACATATTACCGCCCAGTACCAGACCCAACCCAGCTCCACAACCAAAAATGCCTCAAACCGTACGCTTCTCAGAAACTCCTTTCGATGCTTCATTATCCTCAATTTCTTTCCAGGCCTTGAATGAATCGACAATAGTTTGCTCGAACGGCCTATATTGGAAGCCCAATTCTTTGGCAGCAGCCTCCCCGTCAATTCTAAACGCCGCAACAACATCCTGCCCATCGAGAGGTTTTACACGTTCCTTTGCCCAATCGAACTCCTTTGTGATGATATCTCTGATTTTCCCAAAAGACCACTGCGAACCAGCCACCAGGAACCTCTTCCCTCCTGCCGACGGATTCAACAACGCCTTGGCGTGGGCCTCCGCCACCTCTCTCACGTCGACACATTGGGGACTCAACACGCGTTGCTCGGGATACGTCCCACACGCCACTTGCCAGATAAAGCTACTGCTGGTGTTGAGTTGCGTTAAGGAGTTAACTGCGTTCGCTGGAGGACCAAATACCAGCGGGACCTGTATCGTGGCGAGATCGAAGCTGGGCTTCTTCTCGGCAACAAAATCCCAGGCGGCTTTCTCCGACAGCTTTTTCGACGCCCGGTACGCTTGCAGCGAGTTGCCGTTGACCCCGTCTTCGTACGTGAGAGGACTCCAGTGAGCCGATGTGTACACAAACCCAGGCTCGTAGATGGCGTTCGGATCAACCACCGCCGCGAATGATGACGTTATCACCACCCGCTGGATCGCTGGGGTGCGGAGTGCGGCGGTGAGTATGGATGTCGCGCCGGTGATTGCGGGAATAATCACGTCGTTCTCGTTGTCCTCGAACTTTAGAGCAACTGGCTGGCGATAATATTAACTTGCATGAGCAGACAAGGCGGTGGTTGGGGGACAAACACTAGCACAGTGAACCACACCGTCGATTTCACCTTTTATAGCCTCGTCGAAACAACTGGGGTCGGTGATGTCGCCAATCAGGACAAAATCAAGCTTTGAAGCGTATTCTGGCCTGTCCTGGATCATGCGCTCGCCCTTCTCGAGAGATCGAGTGGTGCCACGAACTCGGAGGCCACGGCGAAGAAGACTATCAACGACATGGGCACCGATGAAGCCGGTGGCGCCGGTAACGAGGACGTAGCTGCTAAAATTGTCAGTCGGTGCGTGCAGCGGGTATGGTACGGGGTTCTTGCCTTGGTGCCATTTGAAGCTTGGTGCTGGAATTGAGGATGTGCTGAAGAATTGGTACTTTTTTATTGACGCAGAGGAAGATATGGGAGCCTTGCGGACGGTTGCTTGTGGTGCTGCAGAGCAATTCACGTCCAAATGGGCGAATGCATCTTGGCTTCTTATAGCTGAATAGAATCACTGTTTCGGAGGTAGTGTTTGCTATCACCGGGGGAATTATAAATTATAGAGGCGACACTGTATAATGTACTAGCGCCGGTGGCGGCTTTACCGCCCCCAGGATTCGAAACGTTGAGCATGGTGGACTTGTTACGATATCAGGCAGATCACCTAGACTTCTGCTGTGTGTCCACCACTGTGTATCTTGATTTGGTGCTGCTGTGTATCTGCTGCTGTGTATCGCTAGGTATGGTGGCGGCTTCGCCGCCCCCTTCAGTAAAAAGAATCCTAAACCCATGATATCCAGCCAGCCGAGAGCCAGCCCATCAAGATTGCGTTCAGCCAGCGCAGAATTAGCCCGTCCAGATTACATCCAGCCAGCCGAGAGCCAGCACGTACAGCCAGCCAAGAGCTACCCCGTCCAGATTGCGTCCAGCCAGCTGAGAGCCAGCCTGTGCAGATCGCATCCAGCTAGCAAAGAAACATCTCAGAGTGAGTATGTCAGGGTTGTCTAGATCGTCTCCAGCTGGCCAAAAGTCAGCCCGTCCAAATCAGCCCGCCCAGATCATGTCCAGCCAGCCGAACCCGTCCAAATTGTATCCAGCCAGTAGAGAGGAAGCCCGTCGCGATCGGCTCCAGACATTCGAGAGCCAGCCTGTCCAGATCGCGTCCACCAGAGGGCGAGCCCGTCCAGATCATATCTAGCCAGCCGGAAGCCAGCCCGTCCAGATCGCATCCAGCCAACGCGTCTAGATCGTTCCCAGCAAGTTGAGAGCCAGCCCACCCAGATTGCGTCTAGCCAGCTTGGATTGCTGACCAATAGCTGTTGTGAGAGCCACACTCAAGCAAAGCGCCACAGTTCACTAATCATGACTGAAATAGACCATCTGCCAACCAATGAGCATTCTGTAATTTGCCACAGTAAGATGGTACGTACCACCATCAACCAATGAGAATGCTTCGAGCCGACAAACCATGTGTATATATTATAGATTGTGCGAGCCTGATTAGAAAGCCTCTAATGCCACTTGAGTAAGTGATCGGTCGTATTACGCCCGACGAGAGATAAATTATCCCGAATGCTCAGAATGCATGAGATAATGTATCGTCAGCGCTGATTATTTATCATGCGCAGCCGTGATGGCAATCAGTGATAGAAGTTTCCTGAACCATGGTCACGTGCACTGCATTTTCTCGGATTTAACTGACCGCGGAGCTTATGTGACAGTCGCGGGGCATTGGCCGTGGGAGATAGAAAGCGAGCGCGAGGTAGAATGCCAACACTTGCCAGTGGTACTCGCGATCGGTATTCTCGGAGATAAGATACCAGTACGTCATTCAGCTTGGGGATACCCGGAAGAAAGGATGCTTTAGGCCACGTTTGGATAGATCGGCCATCAAAACTGCAGCAGCCAGCTGCAGGAAAGACACGGAGAAGCATGCGGACCGCTGGGTTTAATGCGGAATTTGCCGTGGCGCCGGCTCAGTTGATTTCGCCGTTGCGGCCGTTAGCGCGTTCTCTGGGAACAGCCGACTGCGGTCCTCTCCCGCTGGCGAGCAGTCAGTCGCTTGCCGATGGATATCCCCAGGGACCCGTTCATTCTGTCCACCGTATTCCCAAACTTTGGTCTTTGAAGGTAGTGAGAGATTGCAGTAATGTTAAATTCAAAGAATTTACAATGAAAATCGATTCTTAACGCTACATATATCACAAAATTACACAAATTCTTATAAACGCAGGCAGCTGTACAAAATCGCAAACCAGAAGCACTACAGCTTTTGCTCTCCCAAATGCCCATGTGCACTGTCATTCTCTGCCATATTATCCAACTCCTTTACTTCTTCCAGATCCCCCTTCGTCGGAGTCATAGCGCCTTCAACGCCAACTTTGCTCGTAAGGAAACCATCCATAAGTTGCTTTGTAGGTCCATGGAAGTTGACGACGAGTGGGAATACATATCCCATTACGAAGAAGATGAGGGGTACAAACATAGCTCTTCCTGTATCTCCAAGGGCATCAGCGGTGGCGCCAAGAATGGGCGGTACAACTGCACCGCCGACGATGGCACCAACGATGACGGTGGATCCAGTTTTAGTGTGTTTGCCCAGCCCGCGAATACCCAAGGTGAAAATCGTGGGGAAGCAGATACTTTCGAAAAAGTGGACGAGCATGAGCATCGCTACACCTGCATTTTGGCGCGCACCCGTTGCGAGGGCAGTGAATATGATGACGCCCGAGAAGAAGATCAAAAAGATCCAGCGGGGTTTGAAAAACTTCATGAAAATTGTACCAGCGAAGCGACCAACCGCGAAACAGCCCTGCGCCCCGGCGAGGAAGTTGCTTCCGGTGGCGTTGCTGGTACCCTTGCGGGCTTCCGTGGCATAGTTGACGAAGTAACCAGCAACGGCTACCTGAGAACCCACATAACAGAATTGACTCATGGCCGCCATCCAGAGCAGCCATTGGCTCTTCAGCGGCTTCTCTTCAAACATTCCGGAGTCCTCGGCTTGCCGCGCCATGTCCGCGTCCGTAATTTCGGGGATGTTGGCGAAAAAGAAGACAGTCGCGAGGCAGAAAACGAAGATGGCGATTCCAAGGTAGACCCATTGTACCGAGGTGAGATCTTTGTCGTTGACGCTGGCGAAGAAGACATGAGAGGCTAGGACGGGGCCGATTACTGTCCCGATAGCTTGAATTCCTTGGGCAAAGTTGAGACGCATCTCAGAGTACTTTGGAGGCCCACACACTAGGAAATTAACGTTAGCACGTAAAGATAGATAGGTAGTAGGTCTTGCTCACCAGCAAGGTATGGATTTGCAGCAGATTCTAATGTTCCGAGACCAGACCCGATAATAAAGGTTGCCCCACAGAAGCCCTGATATGATGTCAGTTTAAGTTGCATCCGGTACTGGTATGAAACCTACTCCGAATGAACGCTTCGTCCCGGCCGGCCAGAAACACAGTGACTGTTTACACTTGGTAAGCACGAGCTCAATATCAGACACGATACAGCTCCATAAAACCTACCCCGATTCCGTATAGCGTAAGCCCAAGCATGAACGTGACCTTGTATCCATACTTCCGCAGTGTCCATCGCGCAAAAGTCAAAGATGCAATTGGATATGCGCTTCACCACAATCAGTAAACTTTGACCACCAGTTTTGTGAGATTTCTTACCCAAAGTAAGAAGCCTGCAATCCGGAAGACCGCGCACGAGTGATGTCCAGTGTAACCTGGAAGTGTTTGTTGAGGACGTCGAGGAGACCGTACGCAAAACCCTATACCAAGCAAGGTCAGAAAGCTTCCGCAACTTTGGAGAAAACCTCATACCCAAAGGAAGAATAGAATTGTAACCAAACTCAAAGGCACCAAACTCTGCCGGAGCGTCAAGGAGGCCGCATTGGTGACCTGGTCGTCTTTGGACTTCAACGGCGAGCGCTTTCCGAAGAGACCCATTTTTAGAAGTCAATTGATCACTATATCAACCAAAGTACCGGATCGTAGTGATATCGTCGATGATAGTGAGACGGATGCTGGCGCAATGATTGAGGGGTTGGGATGCTCGATCTTTATACTTCAATATATGAGAATGCGCGCCACCACCCATACGGTAAAAGTTCTCTCCACCAATCTCTGATATTAGGTCCGGTGAATTGCTACAACCAGAATACACCCGAAACTACTTCCTAGCCATCAAGGATTCGTACTCTAAATGACAATAAGGCAAGCTAACTGCAGCATGCGCACCGGGCAGGACACACGGTAGCTTGCCGGGGTTTTCCTTGCTCTGGGAAAGTATATTAATTTTGATACAGATACACTAGGGGCTGGTACGTATACTTCACACTGTTGCCTGGTCTACATCTCAGTATGAAACTTCTCTCTCCAAACTTTCACGTCTATTGAGAATGTCTGCTCGACACCGCACCTGGTACGTAGCCGCGGCCAGCGACCGGCTATCTGAGGGAAAGTTGCTTTTTTTTGCAATCAACGTTATATATAAGAGTGGCTCATTACAACATCGCTTCCAGGCTTCTCTTCAGCGCACCCGCTATCCTCAATAACGTCTAGGCGAGATACAAAAACGATAGCTATTTGATATGTGGGGAAAGTACCTATAGCAATGCATAGAGTTCTTTCGAGGTACTCTCCACAATAGCTAAGACTAAACTCCGCTGCCAAAAGCACTAAGACCCACCAAAAAGATACTAAGAGGTACATGGGCGGTGGCTCCTGCATTGCTACACTTTCCCCCTAGACCGACTAAGAACATCCTAAAAAGTAAACCACATGCTGCATCACATCCACCAGTCCGGAATGCTACAGGCTCGTACGAGGTGTGGCGAATATACATGTCCGTTAAGCGTGAAGCCGCTTTACCGGATGCGGCTTTGATCGCCCACTAGCGAACGTTACGGTTATCATAGTTTAATTAATTAACCCCGTACGCGCCTGTAACCTTGTTTCCTGATAATGTCATCGGAGGCAGAAAATTCGGGACGCCCACCGTCTCGTATCTCACCTCCTGGTCAGTTCTTGCTCGCTTGATGGTGCTGCTATAGCGCTGTATACATCTTTATACAATGCTAACTTCCAACCTTCCCCAACGCCAGCGGGCAGGAGGGCACATACTCGGTTTGATACCATATGCCATGGGGAGAAAATGAAGGGTTTAGTTTTAGCGGAATCAAGGCCGGACCACTTGGTGGGTCTGGGTAAATTGCTGTACCGGACCTTGTTTTCAGTATGCTTACTTTTCGCCACATAAGCATACATTGCGGGTGCTACATGAGAATACCCGAGCGGAGATAATCCTGGTAACTTGGCGGAAAATTGATAAGGTGGCGGACACGTTTTCGGAGACGTTTTATAATCCATGCGCGACCCCAACATGACACGCCCAGCCGGAGGAATAAACCAGTACATCCGTCTATCTCGATCCAATAACCGTTTTGAATTGAATGGGTTGGTGTTGACAGCTCGAACTTTAGTGTCATCCCGATCTCTGTGTGATAGCGGGTGTAGTTGTCATTGTCATTGGTCAGTTGCTAGATTCATCAGCTAAAGTATCGTGATATCTCTAGGAGGGTTGTGTAACCGCTTAAATTTTACCCCGCCACGTCCTCTCTGAGATCTTCGAGTCAGGCTTTTCTCCAGCTATACTGCTTCTAATGTAGTTAAGACAAAATTTAGGCTTCCCGCAAGCTTAAGAATCTAGATCTAGTACTAGCTCTATATATGAAAAAGTGTGGAGAAAGATGCAGTTATTTGAAGCTTTGAAGCGAAAAATATCGGTTAGCCGATCCTGTGTAACTGTACGTCATGCATGCCTAATCTAGTCCTCACTGAGCGTCTCCACCCGTGCATAAGTCACTAGCGTTCTGGGCCGCTGGTGCACGAACCTCACACTATGCAAATAAGTTGTAACAAGAAGCAACCTGAATAAGCAGGTAATACATATTTTAGCATACTCAGGACTAAAACGGTGTAAAAAGCATAGAATTACGTATTGCATATGGATAAAAGAACATCCGGCGACGGAGAAATATAAGAACGTTAGACTTTAAGCTTACTAGAACTTACGCATCAAAAACTCCACGGTGGATGTCCTGCTTTTATTTAGGACATTTTCTGGATGGCAAGTGCGGAATCCATAGAAACCATCGAACATTTTCCTCTCCAGAAGGTCGATAGCGAGGGTTCTGACTGAACGTCCAGATTTCAGCCACCACGCTAAAAATTGGCAAAATCCGTCCATGGAAACCGTGGAGCTTGATTACCCCCTGTGGTGGGCTTAAAAGCAACCTAAGCCACTATTTGCCACGGTTTGGCTTGGGGAGTCGATCAAATTTTTTCCTGAGTCCTAGGCGTGTGCTCTACTTACGTTTCTAGAGGCGCGTGTCTGCATTTACCATATTCATAGATTAGTCTACCGCAAGGAAAAAAAGGGAGGGGTTTTGAAAACGGTTGACCGATGCCAGATCTCGATATCAGTCGAGTGTTTGCAAATTTAAATGCATGCAAGCCCAGACCTTCTTAGCCCCACTTGTTGGATCGGCGCTCGGCCTGGCCTCACTTGTTGTAGTCTGGCGCCTTCAACAATTTCTCTAACTGTTGACAAACTTGAAGACCGTTACTTTTGTTGGAACTTGGCGCGCGGCGGACGCTATCACTCCCGCTGTCGCCAATTGCAACCTACTGCCGCAACCGCCACGATCCTTATGTGCACCACCACCACCTCCTCCTCCTCCATCACCACTATCACCACTTACAATCTACTTCGGGATCACCATAAACAAACTAATTGATTACCGTAACTGCTCAACGATAAGGCTCCCTCGCCTGAGAAGAGATTATAGCTTGTCGAACCATTATTATAGCAAGGTTATTAGTACAGTTCCGGTGTCCCCCATTGTGGGGTTTGACGCTAGTATGCTGCGAACAACACTCCGGATCTACACCATTGCCATCAATGCCCAGCATGCCAATACTGTCCCCATGAATTTAGCCGCTCACACTTGTCCATACAGATATCGATTTCGTCCTCTACTGCAATACCGACTTCAGACCTGTGTATACTAAGTGCGTTGAACCTGATTCTCCGTTTTCCAAGTCCTCTGCGCCTGTTTCTGTAATGACCACGGCCAGTGGCAGACCTACCTAGGTAGATTTTTGATATTCGCCACCCGGACCTTGACTCACGAACATTAACTCTCTTAGAAACTGAGAGATTAGCACTGAGTAGTTCCGGTATCTGGGGACCCGCCCAACCATGCACACACCCCCGAATATTTCGGGAAACCGACAAATACTTGGCGGGAAAGTAAGTCTGCGAAGTGCCATCCATCCTCCCAAAACCACATCCTGCTTACTATCGTGGTAGCGGTTGCCTGATTAAACTGTTCCAAGCCGGTTAAAAACTTAGTCGTCTGGTAAACATGATATTTGAAAAAAATCTTACTCTTTGCCCTTCTGTTGGTGGCGCCGGACTCGGGACGGTTGTCAGCTCGGTCCACTGATAATGCTTTCCTTGCGCCCGACTGAAACAAGAAAAAATCGGAGCAGGCTTTCGAAGTGGCAATACAGGCACCACCTGCACCCGAATCATGTATGGCGTTATAACCGAGAAAAGCACAGATGACATGCACCTATTGGGATCTCTCGATTGCGCTACAGGAGGCTTGAAACGGTGCCTCTCCATCTTCGCTGGTATGCATTTCCCTCATTTACTCAACTGCAGAATTTTAGCGCTATTGAAAACATCAAAAACTGGAACCGGGTATAGGTACATGCACAAGCCGAAGGGATGACCGTGTGCTATTATGCCCACGTTTTCTAGACACATTTCGCGGTCCGAAACAGGCGGTGTAACAGGAACATTTAGCCTACTTTGTAATGGCTTTTGGCTGGTAGCGTATACGATACTTCAAGATAACACTATCGCCTTTGACAATGTCATATTACAGCCGTGCGAAGAAAAAAACTGCGCTGTATCTCACAAGCCGTTCCATAGTGGATCCAACGCCCACAAATATGCATTACATTTCGGGAGTGCGAAATTTTGAATGCTTCTGTTGTCCCCAAATCCCACGACCAAGCCGTAAACGGCGATGTTGACATTTGACAAGTTTGAAAGCCATTACTCACTCACCGGTTTATAACTTGTTCCGCGATGCTATCACTTGAAATTGATAACCGATAGTTACCTATAGTTCTAGTCTGAGTGTCTCAAGATAACACGCCCCATTTCAGAGTTAAGCTTTGTCTAGAAGAGAGCGGTTTTTGAGGACACTGATGCAATGTGGTCGACCGGTTCCGATGATGAGAACTGCATCGGAGGAAGACCCGCTTCTGCGTAACTACGCTGCAACCCGCACTACCAGCACACGTACTTAAACACCGTTGCCCATATCACAAAGAAACGCAAGTGCTAGATCCCCCCGGAAACCACAAATTGCATCAAACACGTTACGCATAAGATTGCAATATCGCTGAGTTGCTAGACCCGAGTTAGAAGAGTGATCATGAGAATTATGCAGAACCAAGTAGTTTCAGCGATATATCGACAGGAGTTACTGTACCGAGCGTCTAGTTCGTACTTTAACGCATCACAGAAGGTCTGTATGGTACCTGAAAGACAAATTCGTCACTCACCACTGAGCCTTTGCAATAGCTGCTGGGTATATTAATATCCTGTCACGCATGCACATACAAACTGCGTTCGGTAGTAAAAAATAAGTATTCCACACTCGTTCAGCTACATTATATCCACTTGATCCATCTTCGCAGTTCAAGGTGTAGGTCACTCCCATCCATATCAATCCCATCCCATCAAATGATTACAAGACGTCACGCAAAGAAAGCTGTACGAATCTTGACTCTCGATACAGCATGGGCAATTATTGCTAGGATAAGGTAAATGATGATGGTGGGGTTAGAAGCCTGAAATAGGCAGACATTGCGGAAAAAGCAGCGAGGGGCCTCAATAGCTGCCATAAATGTATTATCAGTTAATCCTGGAGCCAAAGCATTGAACGCTACGACAATGAACTATGAGCTTAAGGGTATCGACGGCCCGTAGGTGACCGGTTTTCTGCAACGAGTGACATTACCCAGTTCATTCCTAATTGTTACTCGGCACTCTTTGTAGCGCAATATCGGTCATTGCCGGACGGACGTTGATTGAATACTCCCAGCAACAGCACAGTATATCACTCGAGTTCACCGCCCTATATCAAAATACATCACGTAGAATCCATACGTATGTTAAGTAATACCACAGCAATTTGCAGTACAAACGGTCCTCAGACGACCCTTCACGGCGAACTTTCTAAGGCAGTGGGTATAGCAAGTGATATGTGGTGTTTCTTACGGTTTGCATGTATGTAATCTGAATAGCATGATACACTCACTCGCATATTTTACCCGCTCCATTCGTTGCAGAGAAATGGCGTAGAATCACATCTGGGATTGTTTGCAACGGTACGAGTGATCGATGGTGCACTCGAGTGCTGCGTGGTGGATGACTGGCCGCTGTCTGAATTCGGCAGCGGTCGGATACAGACAGGGTTTTATACAAGATATAAAAAGAAATCCCGGTGTATGCCCGTAGATATACTGTACCGGCAATTGTGGATGATACGTCAGCTGTCAGGACCCGTGTATGTATCTCCCGATCTAATACAACAGTCAGGGTCAGAATGGGTTTGTATCAACAGCGAGATCAGTCAGTTGAGCATGTATCAGAGTAAAAACAGGCCAGATTACAGTAAATACAAAAAGTACAAAGTACAAAGTAGTATGACATCTTTGGGATTCAGGCTTGCTGCCGGTCCCACTCTTACACCTCCAGTACGCGCTGCCGCGTGTCTACTACCCCTTTGAATAGCGCAATTGAAGTGGCTTCTTCTAACCAATTCTCTGCCACAAAGTCCTCATTGGGATCTTCGTCATCATTTTCGTAGTAATCCACAGATATCTGCCCCGCAATCTGGTACTGCTTCTATAACATCCATTAACCAGAATAGATCTGTCAGTAGGTACGATATGTTGATATCTATTTGTCAGGCAATGAGTGTATCTCGGAAATTACCCGTCAGAAAAGAAAGCGTATCATCCGCAATTGCCGGTACAGTACTCGGATTCCATGCGCAGAGCACACGCATCATATATTTAAGGTTCAAGCCCGCAGCAAGCCATATCCTGACAACTGCCCTAGATAAACGAAGTAGTTGAAGTGTCATTCGCCGGCATGTGCGAATGCTTAGGTCTACGCCGTAGACGCCGTATCCAAAGCCGCCTACAGACTACCTTGCATGTAACTTGTGGGTATATGCATGTGGTGTGTTTTGCTTTGTCTGGATATAAATCGCTGATTTCTTGGCTCTGTCTTGGCGTGGGGCATTGTCCGGAACTCCGCCGTATCCTCTTTGCATATCTCTTATACATGCCATTTAGGATACGACCGCCCGGTTTAGCACCTGGACAGAGCCTTCAGTGATATATACAAGTTGTTCTTACAAGCGGTTAATTCTTCCTAGCCCCCGCGCGGCACTTCTATATCGTAGGCTGTTCTATTCCAACTCTAGTCTCGAACGATGGAAGCATTAGTCCGAGACTATTCTATTTCTTTTCGCACAAATTCAGATCCGGGATAGGGCCAGTATGAAAAGTCAGGGATCCAGTTAATCTCGAGGCGTCTGTTGTTAGTAGATGCGCTTCCTGCGTGTTCTATCTTGTAATCTAAGCTGCAATCGATCGATCACAAGGCCTCCATGCGTCAATGACAACATTTTAGCGTATCAGAACCTTGCGATCGATTAATAAACAGGCATCCCTTCAAGATGTACCACGACCCGTCTATTTTGATTGGCACTTCCCGCCTGCTGTAGGGATATCAGAAGTGGGATCCCGGTACATTCCGAGCAGATATACGAGACCGCATATCTACCGGTGGGATTTGGATCAGCGTATAAAGGTATCGAATTCAGTCTTCCGAAATGCTTAATTTTTATACCGCAAAGACTTTCCTGCAATCACCACCAACATGGCTTCCACCGATCATCATGAAAATCCTATCGAAGTTGATCCAGCGATGGTGTGTTTGTCCCGCCAATAGCTATTCTACCCCAGTTACAATTTGTTGCCGAAGCTTACGCCTTGGAGTTGGATAACTCCGACTCGGACTACGCCTCATCTGGGTATATTTCTCGCTCGAACATTGAGCGGAACGGTGGATTGATGTGAAGACAGATACAACACTAGTACCGATAGTTTGAGCTCCTCAGTTCATGAATACATCTTCGAGAACGGTATGTTTCCGTCACAATGTTTGTCTGGCACTGATGCGAGCGAATGCCCATATCCTAATACAGGTCGCCGCTACCATACGTATTTTGGAACCGATAAGTCTTTGATCCCAGCCGACGAACTCGAGAAAGATCGGTATGTGCTAGGACTGCAACGCCACGTTTAAGTGTGGGGGTGTCGTTAACTGCCATTTCCTAGGCTCGACATAACCCACGAGTTGTTCCGCCTAACACTTGATGGAGCTTTGTACAGAGCTCCGCTGAAAAATCCGCAGCGCATCCTCGATGTGGGTACTGGGACGGGAATCTGGGCTATCGAAATGGCGGATGAACATCCACAAGCGGAGGTGGTCGGGGTTGATCTTTCGTATGCCAATTGTTCACATTCTGTCTACAGAGCGACTTGCTAACTACTTCTATATAGCCCTATTCAACCGGCGTGGTGAGTATCTTTGGTGCCAGAAGGTTTTAAGAATAGTAATTGAATCGGGTTGTCAGGGTACCTCCCAATTGGTACATTCTCATTCCGGACGGTTCCACTCTAATTAAGCGGCTAATGTATCTGTGTGCAGTCGCTTCGAATTGGATGATGCAGACCGAGAGTGGACGTATAACCCGGTATGCGAGTCTCCACCCGATCCTGCGGTGTGCAGTTTATTTACTTTGATAGGAAATTTTTGATTTCGTTCACTTCCGTAACGTGGGCCAAGGAATTACGAAATGGCCACTGGTGCTGTCTGAAGCCTACAGGTATGAGCCATGTAATCCACATACATCCCAGAGACCGGTGTGTGAGGATGGAGCGATGTTCTTATAAGCTAGTGCTAACGTCTTCCAAGATGCATGCAACCGGGAGGGTTCATTGAGATTGTAGACTCGGGCGGTGAGTGTCCCCGCCAGTCTCTGTCGCCGAGTTACGCCTGATGCTTCAGACGTTACAGATAGCCCGGGGTGCGAGAGATGTTTCATTGTTGCTTTGCTGATGCTGTGATCTTTAGCGATGGTGTATAGCGACGACGGAACGATGAGCGAAGTGTGCAAAAAATACTTCGATCTTCTCTCCGATGCTATGACAAAGATCGAGCGCCCAGGCATGGTGGCCGGCCTTCAAAAGAAGCGGCTGGAAGATGCTGGCTTTGTGGATATTGACGCAGTCGCCATCAAGCAGCCATGGGGACCTTGGGCAAAAGAGAAACGCTTGAAGAAGATCGGACTCATGAATCTGCTCCAGAGCCAAACTGCGTTTCATGCGTACGGATATATGGCGTTCACCCGAATTCTGGGTATGGATGGCGAAGTGGCAGATAAGCTCTGCCATGATGCGTATCAGTCAACGCTGAGTAAGAATTCGCATATGTATTACCTTCAGTGAGTAGCTGCGAGTCTTCCGCCAGCATGTGTGTAGTTAAGCTTACGATATATAGCTACGCCGCTTACGGTCGAAAACCGGTTAAAAAACAGGAGTCGGAGTAGGAGATCAGCTTTGTTGTAGCTTTGAAAATTTGTTACATATTTCAATTCACTCGGCTTCTAATACCGTCTTCTCTGCCTTCGAATACACCGTTATCCCCAGGAGTCTATCACCTGCTGCTGTGACCTAACAACTCGCGGGGTGTAGTAGAAATGCATCGGGTAACGCGTTAATATGTCTTGCAGATCACCGGACTGTAGGCGCTGGAAGCAATGTTTTACACGACGAGTTCCTGCGCGCCACACTGGACTGCGGCAAGACTTCGTACGGTTGGGGTTACTCAAACTATTAGTAAATTAGGGTGCGGGTCGGGCCGTAGAGCCTCATAAATTGTGTTAATATGTGGAGCTTATCTTCACGTCCTCTCTGCTCGATGCGAGAGACGCGCAGTGCGCAGGCAGCCTGTGCGGAGACAAGGTGCTCTCAACGGTTGCCGAACAATGTAATGCTGTGGGTTTTCTCCCCTCGATCTCAGCACACTTGTTCTACTTTAAGTACTAGAAACTTGCCTCCCAATGTCGTACCGCCGTTTTCCCAACGAATTCCCGATACCATGTTCATCTAGCTCATCCGTATGCGGCACATCGCAGCACGAACGAAACAGAGTGAGTGGCGATGAATCCGGTGACAGCGAGAAAGCCAACGACGATCATTCCTATGAGTTCTTACTAGTGGAGGGATCACTGCAGAACACAATCAAGCGACGAACAAATCCCAGGACTAAAAAGTACATCTCAGGCACCACGAATTTTGGCTGCTGTTATGGTTGGCAGTGGTCAGGGCTCGCGTCCCGAAAATGGCCGGAATGATGCTAGCGCTTTCGCTTCTGCATTGTTGATTGGGTTGTCTGTGGGATTTGCACGTTTGAGGTTTCGCACTAACAATCCGCTCCGCAATGGCGGTTTTGGGCGCCGGTCCGCTTGGAAGGGAACAAATGCGGACCTACTTTATCCCTCGTCAAAGAGTTGGATAGTCCGGGATCCCCACTGAGCAGGGAAATTGGACATAGTACAGTAACTCCTTTTCTTGATAAAAAATCCACAATCGCGAACGGTCGGCTGTTCGTTAGCCAAACCTCAAAATATTTTGCTATCGCTAGATGCACTTAGCTACACTTCAAATCACACGTATCCCATACCTCAACCGCTCCATCAATCCTTATATCAATATCCTCGTGAGACCTAATAAAGCCCAGCCGACAACCACATCCAAGCCGCAACCCAAATTCCCCACCACCCTAATCCGATTCCCGTAAAACTGGCTCCTGCCCCTCCCGTCGGAGCCCCTATCGTAGGCGGGGTTGTGGGACGAGCAGCGTGTTTATTCCAGGCTTTATCCAACGTCTTAACAACCTGTTCTTCCCCAATGCCATGCTGAGCCAAAATCAGCCCTATCGCTGCGAGAGCCACTGCAAGCACCAATGACACCCCAGCAATCCTCATCGCAGTTCTAGCGAATCCGCCGGCTCCGTTGCTCTGCAGAAACGCGAATATAGATCCCTTGGGGACATTGCCAATACGGGATTGGAGCCCCGCGGCGATAGAACCTGCGGGAGAGCGGTAAGTAGGTGGAGAAACAAAAAAGGGAGAAGGGTGCGTTACCAACTGCGATACCGGCGGCCTGGAACCCAATATAAAGCAACCAGGCATCTAACACAGGAATGAGAAGCGGAATCAACACCCAGGGGTGCTTTTCGATGTATTCGAGTGCTGGGGTGATATAATCGAGCGCGGTTTTGAGGATTTCTTTCAGTCCGGTGCCGTTGAAACCGAACCCGGGTCCGCCTTCCCACACTTGGAGGGAGACTTCGTGGACTTTTGCGAGGACAGGGTCGATGTGCGGTTGGACGTAGTCGCCTAGGACGTTTTTTGCGGCGGGGGAAGTGGGCGCCGCGACGACGGCGTCAACCGAAGGCTTGACATACTCGCTGCTCGATGAGACCACGGTTTGGAATGCCGATATGGCCGCGGTTTTGGTCGCGTGAAGAACTTGCTGGACGACGTTTGCCATTGTAGGGAGGTAGGGAGGAGGTATGTGGTGGATGGGTGAAGTCGTTGGTAAGGGGCTGGAACCGATGAGTTGGTGTGCCCGGACCGGCGAGCGGATTGGATCGGCGGTGAACAGCCCACCCGGCCCAATAGTATATGACTTGCCGCGGGCTGCAACCCTACGGCACACTGCATGTTTGTTTGTTTGTTTTTTATTATATTGTATTCGGCCGCGAGCGGCCATGGCATAAGTACATAACCAGAATTTCCCCGCCCTGTCCCCAAGGAGAACTCCAGTGGTTCAAGTCGTAACTTTCCCACCCATTACCACTACACAACGGAGGGTACTACAGGTGTCTTCACTTCGGCACCATAGCCACTAATCCCGCCTGCCTTGCTTCTAATAAAAATCAGGAGTTTTAACACAAATTAATCCCCCCGCAACCTCATTTATCCGCCTAGAATGGACTTGTTCGGATCCGGGATACCTGTCCGCCCAGCAGGGTTTCACAGCACGTGGAGCTGGATATTATTGTACGGAGCACAGTGGTTGGGACGGGGTTCGCGACTGACATCATTTTTCAATGGGACAAGATTCGCCTGACAGATATAGAGTTGTGGACGGTTTAACATGACTGATGGGGAAGAATACTGGGATGGAGTCTGGACCATGCGAAGCTCTAAAGCCTTAATGTGGAACCCACTGAAGAGAGCAGCAGTGGAGGGGTGAAGTTGTAATTTTAATGGCGTGGAAGGAGTGCAGCTGGAATAGGTGGTGTATAGGGTGGACCGGCTTCAACATCTTCTGTTGTTGTGCCATTGGGTCCTCTGCGCATGTAACTAGTCTTTTAATATACTTGAATTTCCCCAGGCTGACATTTTTCCCATCTTGGACAGACTGAACCGACGCTGACAACTTGTTGAAAAACCTGGGACAGACACTCCCTGCTGACAGCTGACGTCCCAACCACTGTGCTCCATACAGTAACCGGACTTTGTAAACATAACTCCATATCTCAGTATCTAAAAACTACAGAATCCCACCGCTTCTAATTTAATTTGGCATTACTTTTAAACTGAACATGCAAAACCTGAATACCGTAACTACGCCTAGGAATTTGTATGCATAGACTGTAAGAGATACGTACTGACACGAAACGATACTCAGGCGAATTTAAAGAAGCGAAGAAACTAAAAACGTCGTGAATGTGAGGCATCAAGAAACCCTGCCCGCCTCATGGCCACTCACTCGCTCGAGTTTTTCATAATTATGCACATTTGCACTGTGACTGGCTGCTCTTCAAATTCCTACACACATACACATACGCAGTGTACAGACTTTTTGTCTCTATCGTCGCGACGTGTCGATACAGGTACCCAGTCCCTTAGGCTGTGCTTACATTTCAGGTAACACAATCTCGAAACTTGTTTGTGGCTCGGCTGTGGCGCACCATTTATTGTCTTATCATGAAATTTCGATCTTTGAACACCACCAGTATTTACTCGCTTTTTTGGGGCCTTTAAGCTTGGGAGAATGAAAATCGTCGCTACGTTCTGTCCCAGAGGATCTGGAATCGAGATTAGACAGTCTCTCCGACTTTGGGAACTTTGACTGCAAACGTTGCGCAAAGATATTTTAAGTTAAGTAGCAAAATCTTACTACTTGCATTGCAACGTTGGCTAGTTTTGTCTGCATCGCTGCCGCAGGAAATACAGCCCCTCGTAGGTACGTAAACCTGCCTTTGGACAAATGGAGATTTGAGGATTCCGCAATTGTACGCACCTACATCCCCTTGCACCATTACCCTGGGAAGCTTACAGCAGTTCCTGACGATATCGATCTCTTTTTTCAAAGTAGTTGCAGATCGAGTCTGCATACTAATACTTTCGTAGAAAATATGAAGTATCGTGAACGCCAAGCCTGGCTGGAGCGGGGCTTTTAAGACAGGGTTATGCGTAGCTCCAATCACGGGCGAGCTAGCTAATAAAAAACCGCCCTGCGTGGAGCCCGATGACGAATAACCACTATCCGTTTGAGATCTGCTCTGATTATCGAAAAATGAGCCCCATGAAATGCAAAGCTAAAGCCTTGCCGGAGGTTATTAAAAGCCGTTCTCCCCTTGGCTTTTGGGGATTTGAAATCACAGCCGGCGTGACTTCGACTTCATTACCTGATAACACCCAACACCAACCAGTCGGCAATCCCGTTACACAACGTCGCACAGTGCAAGTATCTCCACTAAAATCTTGCTGAGTTAAGTGGCTTTCGCGCACGAATCCTCAGAGCGCGAAGCGGCTGCAGCCTTTTTCTTAAATAGAAGGCTGTGCAGCTGTTCGTGGCTTGATAACAGCTCTAGGAAAAAAAGTAGGAGCTTGGTTCGTTAACCTCTCCCTCCTACGGTTAATGTACGATAAGGCAATTAAATCCGATTGACATGGCAGGTTTCTAGGACAGAATGAAGCTAGTCTTTGCTATAGTTTACGCCTCTACCTTCGTGCGGTGCTCGGTCGCTCTACCGATTAATGAAACGGAACCATCATGGGCGCCGGAACCGACAGGCCGAGGAACACTGGGGATTCTGCTACCTTGCCTCATTACCCTGGCACTTTGTGTCTGGACGGCTATCCACCTTAACGTTAACCCTGAACCGACGAAGAGGCGAATATTCTTCTTTAAGCTGGCATGGTTGCTGATGGGGATGTTTACTCCGGAGATAGTCCTTTGGTGTGCGATAAATCAGTTCTTGGAAGCCAGAGAGATTAAAGAGAAGGTTCTTTACTTCCGGAGAAAACGTTTGGGTACCCCACAGCCTTCCTATACGGGTTTCTGGCGAGAGCAATGGGCAGCTTTGAAGCGACGATACGCAATTTTGAAGTGGCCATTTCGGAAAAATACCTCGAAAGACGACCAAGAAAAGGGGCCACACCTCTCAGACTTTAGCATGGGGTGTGCATTTTTCGTTGTAATGGGGGGCTACACGATACACCCAGCACCTGGTATCTTTAACGGGATTCCTGTCACATTGACTCCGCGAGGATTCATATTACTTTATGCTCAAGAGATGATCAAAGAGGAAGATTTGGATCCCAGACTCATCGCAGACAAAACGAAGGCCGATGGATTGGCCAAGTTGATTGTTTGCATCCAGGCACTGGTAAGCGTCACCCTACTCCTTTGCTGCACAGACTCATTGCACATGCCTCCTCAATAACATACGATGGATATGTGCGACTGGATGTCTTACTGACGTCCCTAGTGGCTCGTAATTCAGGGCATTGGGCGCAAAGCTAGTGGACTGCCGCTCCCTCTACTTGAGCTCCATACAATCATGCATGTTCTTTGTGCCGTGGCTATGTATTGGTTTTGGTGGGATAAGCCGTTGGACGTTCGGTACCCTATAATACTAGGCCTCGAACAGCATGTCGCAGAAGAAATTTACAGTTCGTACAGAGCTCGAGACAATGGCCGATCATTGCTGCCCCAGCCACGGCTAGGGTCCCCTAACAAAGGAAACTCGGCTTCAGAGGACTATGTCCAAAACGCTGAGGATACTCAGCAGAATCAGCTCGAAGGAAAAGTGACAAGAACATCCATTGAAGGGGCTCGGGCTGATGGAACCAATGCAAATTCAGCGGCTTACCATCTTCATCCGAGAAGACTTCAGAACAATAAAGTTCGACTGCGCATTCGTCGGGATTGGGAGGATTGTACAGAAAATGTCACTGGGTGGGAAATAGTCGTCACAGTCCTCTACAGTCCAGTAATTTGGATGACACAATACCAGTGGTGGCATAAGACTTTTGAGCTATGGCCTTCTACAGGCGAGGATCTTACAGACCTAGAAGTCAGACTCATCAAATTGGCAAGGTTGCGAGAAAGGGGTGATGTGGCACAACCTTTTAAACAGTCGCCTGTCGTGCTTGGTCGACCGGCAGACAGGAAACTTAAGCCTTTGTGCATTCGTGCTCGGATGATCCAGCAGACGGGTCTCCTGCGTAAGAGTTTGGAAGGGCACGGTCTGGTCTCGTTGGAGGCGTTTCTCATGTTGGGTTGCCTCTCAGTTCTCTACGGGGGTGCACACGCCGGAGCATGGAACACTCATCTGCCTTCCACGGTTGAACGACTACTTTGGCGAGTCTCATCAGTTATAGCAGGAATCTTTGTTCCTTTGTCTTTAGCTTTGACTTTCTGCATGGTTATCGCTATCGAAATTACCACCGAGTTAGGCGAGTGGGTGAAGCTTCATTTCCCCTGGTGGCACTCTGAAAACAATCGCTTCACCAACTGGTTTGTAAAACAGCCGGTGAATTCTGCTGTTGTGGTACTGGTTGTGACTTACCTTATTGCTGGTGTGTCTGCGTTTATCTTTGCCAGATCATTTCTAGTAGTGGAGTCATTCATCAGTTTACGGAGTCTCCCCAAGGGATCTTTTAAGACCGTTCCCTGGAGTAACTATTGGCCGCACTTCTAATTTGCATGTGGTGTCTCATATTGTTTCGTAACATGGGAAAGTTGTAGTGGTGTTTCTTAGGCATTTTCTTTGCGCTAGAGGATGTTTGGTTGAATTGGACTTCCTTGGTATAACTATTTCGGTGGTGGATACGGCAGGTTTTGCGTTGGACCGCTGAATTTTGCAATATTGTTGGCGGAGGAATTTCGGAATATGTGAGGTGAGATTGACTGAAGGCTTGACTTTTGTTTCATATTTGTTTAGCTGCACGTGTAATGCGTTAAGGTAACGGAAGAAGCTGGGATTTAAATATGGCGTTTTTGGGGTTGGTGACTATTTTAATTTTTATTCGGTGCTGATGTCAATAGTAAATTGAGAAGTTTCGAAACCGCAGGGTCGCACCATACATCATCACTCACTCGGTGCTTCCGAATTCGTGACTGTTGCAATATGGAGGGGGGACCGTGTGCGTGCATTCTATGGTACAGAGAGGAGGAGAGAGACTCAAAATCTATACAAGAGAGTGGTGGCGGCTATTGCGCGGCCTTTGCCGCCCTTTGCCACTCTTGTCGCCGGATATGCAACAGTGACAAACTCTTTAACGACTGATGGATAGCAAAACACTTCACTGAAACATAATGTGTGCGCCAGTACGGAGAGCTTATATTTAGACCACTCAGGGGAGGCCGGTAGATGTGTACTAACGAATACATTCTTGATCAATTCATCGCTTCCACAGGTGCCCAATGGATCCGAACATAAATCTGTGTATTCCTCCGGATGAAAAGCTCCCTTCATTTCCACCTCGCCAGCTTGAAGTACATATTAATCAACATCGCGCGCATGTGCCTAGATATCAATTTCACCCGAACGATAGCATTTCCGAAGTACCTATTTAGAAGACGGAGGCTTTATTTTTCATATTCCGTAGAAGTTTTATCCTGGGCCAAACTGCAAGCTTGAGAAATCCGGAAGTTTCAATTAGCAACTTTCACACTAGTACTAGATGTAACTAACAATTGACTTGTGCGTAGAGTTAGTAAGGTGATTATACACAGGGACAACATCGCTATAGTAGGTAAGTTTGCGTAATATGTACAGCGATTCGGTGACATGGCATACTGTAGTTGCGAGCAGTCAGTGACGGGAAGGGACATACCGCTTCATGTAGTTTGCTCTATAAGATATGACGGAGCTGCGGAACACTGTCATTCATCCGGTCTGTTTTCTGAAATCGGACGCAAGATCGTCTAGAAGTGTCGACCTAGCTTGTAGTGGCGCGTGGTGGGAAATTTTCTGCCGCCAAAGGTTGATGGATGGTGGTTGAGGGCGGTTTCGGATTGAAGTGTTGAAAGAAGCCGGATTCTGGTACCACCTTCGCGATTTGGACGCCGGTTGGAGTTTGTGGCCGCACGAATATTTCCCCTCAATCAAATCGGTGCTACGGAGGTCGTCACCAATGAGATGTCGTATTTTCCGCCGGCAGTGAATTGCTTGAACCCGTTTTGTGGCTGGGATGGAAACCTGTGTGGAGTGTTGAGACGTATGAGTATTCACAGAAGGGGATACAGGGCTGAGATGGTGCGATTGGGATTAGGGTACACGTAGTTAAGGATATTCAAGGCTGAAGTGGTGTGGTGGGGAGATCAAAGAAACTTTAGTGGAGTCCCTCACATAGAGTACATGACCTTGCATCCTCAACTGAACATCTGAACAGGAAACTACCCACATTTCACCTCATCTAATCATCTAGTCTGCTCGTGCGTGGTATTATATAACGCACCATCTCAACCTAAACGGACTCCAAACTCATCGCAAGCAACCTCGAGGCCCGTCTTCAACAGCTCCTCTTCCCCATAATCATGTGAGCTCTCAGTCTTCACATCCACCAACTCTTTCATCAACCCCTTCCCCTTCGTCTCCACCACCTCGGCCAGCTGCGTAAAAAACATGCTATCGGAGTGGATATCGTTTACCAAACACAGCGTCTTCAGTCCGGGCGACAACACATCAACCAACTTCCCCTTCGTCTCCTCCTCATCCACCAACAAACAAAAGTCCGTCTTAATACTCCTCAACTTCGGAAAGTCTGTGAAAGGCCCGATAGACCCTAACGGCTCAAACGTCTCATGCTCAATTTGTATCTCCTCAAGCGTATCCTTCACCACCCTCAGCGCCCTCCGAAACTCCGTCGCCGAGAACACGGGACTATAGTTCGTCTCACAATGCCGATACGCAAACCGTGTCAGCCGCGGCGTGTACGCAAAGAACCACGTAAACCATGCCCCAGAGATACTGCAATTCAAAAACTCGATCTCCGTCAGAAACTCCATCTTTCGCCTAGCCATAAACGTATCCAACCACTTCTCGCTCGCCCGCATCCAGATATCGGGGTGGTCGTCGGGCCAGTGCGCACACGCGTATTCGGCATGCAGCACCTGGAGCCGCGGCGCACCGACGAGGAGCGGGAGGAGGTGGTTGATATGGAACCCTTTTTCGGTGTTGGTGGAGGTCCAGAACAGTGTTTGTAGGGAGTAGAGCGGGTTTAGACCCCAGACACGAATTGCGGGATCCGTGGCGAACACGGCGAAGCGGGAGGCGAAGGTGGAGACGCGCAGGGTGCGGAGGTTGGGGAGTTGGCAGAGGAGCAGCGGGACGCAGATGTTGTCGTAGGCCTTTGAGCGGGAGGTGGGGTACTTTCGCGGATCCATGTGCAGCGAGCGCGCCGGCCCGAGTACTTGCGTCACCGACTCCCACACTGCATAGTCCTTTGCGAGCTCGGCGGCCGTGTACCCCTCCACCGCCTCACCGTCCGAGTCCGAGTCCGAGTCCGAGTCCGAGTCCTCGCCGTACTCGCGACCCTCCGCCACATCCCAGGTCATGGATGCGGAGCCGATGTGCGCGGCGAGAGAGCGATCGCAGTGGATAAGGCGCAGTAGCCGGCGGACGCGCCGGGTTGGCGCGGCATCGCCGGTGTAGAAGTGGTGGTAGAGGCGCGGGCGCGCGAGGACGGCGAGATCGTGGTTTACGAGGCGGAGGCTGGCGACATCGTGTGCGGTGGGGAGGAAGTCGATGATTGCGACCTGGAGGCTGTTCGGGAGCGAGAGGAGGGACATTATTTTGTTGCGGAAGCTGGTGATGGGTAGGTCCGGGTGGTAAGCAGGGTCAAAAAGAAGGCCGGCTTGGCGGAGTGAGAAATGCCTCTCCATTAAAGCTCAGCTATTCATCGATCGGTATGTTCACTCTGGATCGCGATACCAGCGCACCCGAGCCACACGATACCAGCGCACCCGAGCCACACGATATTGTCCACCTGGACCCTACTTTATTTCTCACGCTGTTGGCATGGCATGATCCCCTAGATGCTGGCGGATCTTGGGACACGTTTTCAGCTTGTTTCTATTTTGTCTTTGTTATGTTGGAGTTGCGGTTTTGTTTGTCGTTTGGCGTTCTGGTCACATCGCATATTGATATCGTCCCAGCGGAACTTTCGTTGGCTAGGATCTATATTGGTCGTATGCGAGCCGCCCCATACAGCTTAGGTTAGGGGCCACACACACTCATGGAGAAGATGTATAATACTAAGAAGTAGCTGCAGTTTGTTATTAGCCTACACTCCAACCCTAGGCCCTATCTCAGCTACGGAGACTAATTCAACATCAACGACACCGCGACGCTAACAACGACCAGCTCATGAATCCTTTCTGCACGACCGATGTCCCGCTTTTTTTTTGATGGTATTAGCTTCGATGGCCGTTGTTAAGATTCCTTCTAAGCCGCTGCATCGAGACGGCTTTTGATGGGGGGACTGTCAAAGGTCTAAGAACCGGCCAGTAGATTCAAATAGAATCTGAAATCAGGTGCAATATATATTCGAATCAAGCAGTAAGAAGGACTTAAGCAGAAAGTATCTTACATTTTGGCTTGTTATCTGGCCATAAGCGGTTAGTGTGGGGGCAGCCTGTGCGGCCCTCCCCGCAGAGCCGCAACGCTAGATTTTAGTGGCGAGCTTATCTTCACCCACCTCGAAATGGACATCCATGTCAGACGGGTCGATAAGACGTGCATGCCTATTAAAAGGGTTTTTTCGACTTTTACTCTCATGTGTTACTTTTATTGAAGGGTTTTTTGAGATAAGTCTTTGGTAATTATTTTATAGACAGTGAAATATATCTTTTCATTTACAAGTTTTATTGACCCCGTTGTAGGGTGTCAGTCTATCAAGTGCTTTTAGTTTCCTGGACCGTCAAAACGCCTCCAACCAACCTCAACGACCCCGTAACAAACACCATAGCCTTGTTATCCTCAGTTCCAAGCGTTCTACCAAAGTCAACCGCATCTTCTATTGTCGCAACCACATGCACTTGGGCATGTTTGTCCAATGTTTTCCACATATCTGCCATAGATCTTTGAACCTGTAGGTTTTTCACGACTTGTGGATCATTGTTTAGGTCAACTAAGTCTATTGAACGAGTAGTCAGCTCTGGATCCTGCGATTGGGGGTTCTCTATGCGAGTGGTTTACCGTTGCCGTATCCCTTGCCTTTCCAGGTGACGTTTGTGCAGAACACAACATGGTCGAACGAAGTTTGCTCACCCAGTGATGCCCTTAGATTGTCATGCAAAGCTTTGAGGAGATCGAGGACTTCGGGTCGTGATTGTTGGTTAAATATTAGTGCAGTTGGGGCGGAAAACTCCCTATCACATCTGTAGCACTAATTAACGAACGCGTGCGCGCACATGCGGTAGGATAGTGTAAACTACCTTTCTTTCCTGCTCTGAACCATTTCTGCGAACCACTCCACAGCCACCTTCAGACTGTCGTACGTATGTGCCCCGTCCAGGTACCACTCAGCCAAATCTTCAACCTTCAGTTCGCATCGCCCTCTCCATTCTACCTCGTTGAGTCCCTGAACAAACCCAGCAGGAAGCTTCTCCGCAATGTCTGGGAGTGCATATCCAAACCCTTCCAACGCCGCAGCCGCAAGCCGTATAGCAAGCGAAGCATTCATCCGCTGAAAGCTCGCTCCAGACTTAAAGTTGACAACATCGATCTCGGGGTGATGATCCACCTTTTCCAGTCGCACCCCCTTTTCCCTCGCTCGTTGCTCCACCACCTCTATGGCAGCGGGCACTTGAGGAACCGTAAACGCCGGTGAATCAGTTTTGAAGATCCCTGCCTTATGCCAGGCGATCTTGTCGATAGTATCTCCCAGCACAACCGTATGATCAATCCCTAGCAGCGTGATCCCAGTTACCGCGGGTGTTTCGACAACATTTGTAGAATCCAGCTCCCCACCAACACCGACTTCGTAGATCGCCACGTCCACCTGTTCGGAAAGAAATACGTAGAACGACATCAACGTTAGGAACCGGAAATACACCGGCTTGTGCGTCGGATCCAGGCCTTCTCTGATCGCGCTTTCCTCGAGCCTCTCCCACACCTCGAAAAAGTACCGCGCAAACACATCCTCGGAGATAGCGGCGTTGTTGATCAGGAGTCGCTCGCGCACTGCGATCAGGTGTGGGGACGTGTATAACGCGACTTTTGCTGGCGCGCCGTGCGAGCGGGCGTAGCGACAGAGAATCGCGTTTGCGAATGCGCAGGTGGAGCCTTTGCCCTTTGTGCCAGCGACGTGGACGACGTTGAGGCGGTTGAGGTCGCGAAGCTACCTCCGTTAGCCACACCCACAGAAGATCGGCGGTGTGGGGATACCTGGTACCCGATCCGCCGGACCCACTCCTTCATCTCCAGCAGCGCCGAGGAGTCCATCTTCAACCCGGCCTGCCGTCGCGCCTCAAGCTGCTCGAAGGGCGTTTGCAGCGTGTTCAGTAACGCTACGGCGTCCTGGTGATGTCAGCCTTGATCGTCTGCGTTCCGTCGGTGGCTGAGGCCTAACGCTGTAGGTTTTCCCGGTGCCGGTGGACATGGCGATGTAGCGTCGGCTGGCTGAGGGGAAACGAGGCGTTTGGGGTATTGTGGTGCGTGTGGACAGCCGGAAAAGGAGCATGCGATGAGGCGTAATTGTTCTTCGCAGTGAGGCGAAGATGGGCCGGAACGAAATTTTTTTTTTTTTTACGCACGCCAAGTTGGCTGCGCAATATGTACCGCCAGATTCGGCGACGTGCTGCGGAGTTTGAAGATTAATACCCATGTCAGATGTGTTGGATTCTACTCGTTGAGGGATGGATGCGTCGGGCTGCTCTAGATGTTGATCACTTGGGCGAGCGCCCCAATTGCGACAGATCCACTTCCGTTCCACTGCGCTCTCGCGCCATGGTCGTTCGAAGCACAGTGAGAGTTGTCTACACATGCACTACGCAGATACATGGGGGATAGCCCCTGAACACTGTATTGCACGATCGAGTCTCACAGGTCATCTTTGTAATAGGTACTTGCAGGTGTCATCAGAGACTGAACATCCTCATTTGCCTGGCAATATTAACTTCAAGCGCCAAGGCGAATAGAAACCGCTGTTGACGCTGGGCATGCAGCCTGCTCGTATACAAAAGCAATGAGCTTGACTAGATTAACGCACGTGCTGAGTACCGTAGAATCTAGTCTATTTGTAGCGCTGCAGGACGCCTAATCTATTGCTTTCATTTGCCCATTCTCCCAGTCTATTAGGTAACTTCACAACTCTCAGGACGGATAAAAGATTGCTTTGGATTTGCGTATAGCGCTACACTTGGATACAGTATATCCGGGACGAGTGACAACAGCATATGCACTTTTGAATAACTACCAAAAGATCTTGATCTGTGGCACTTGCATTGCTAGTCTAATGGCTTGCACTGAGTTATTTCCTCTTGGATTGAGTAGTACCCTTCGTGAGACGCTCTATAGGGGGGCTACCGGTCGATGAAACGAGTTAGCTTGCGGGTATTCCCGGACCCGCCCGCGGTCACAATCCTTGAATCCTACAGCTGTGTAACCTATATGTACCCCTGAGTGTTGCAATCTTCCCAAAGTTCTCAACATATGAAACGTGTTTCAAGCGCCTATATTTTACTTGAGAGTAGACGAGCCAATGCCTTTTCCGTGGCCGGTATCTATTCATAGGAGAAGCGACTTGTAATACCACTTCTCCCGGCGCGTAGCTGTAATGTTAAAGGCCTTCTTGTCCCTGCACGCTTGGCCATAACTGCACTCTAACGATGGCCTCAAAACTAACTCCCTCCAAAGAACCTCCATGCGGAATAACCATTCTCTACTCCCCAGAGAACAGACCCAACCCCAGTACCGACAAAACAGTTTTCGAGTACGTACATATTCTTCTCCAGGCGCTCATCCGCTAACCTCTACCACCAGCATAGTAGCAATCCACGGCCTCAACGGCCACGCCCTGAACACCTTCACGCACCCCACCACCCGCGTCCTATGGCTCCGCGACCTCCTCCCCGACGCCCTCCCAAACTCTCGCATCATGACCTTCGGGTACAACGCGAAATTCAAGAACTTTACCGTGCTGCAAGACTTGCGGTGTATCGCAAAGAAGCTTTTGAGCGAGTTGGTGGATGTTCGGAAGGGGAAAGAGGTTTGTTTCCTCCTGGGAAAAGAGACAGGGCTGATGAGAATAGGAGGAGAAACGGCCGCTGGTGTTGGTGTGTCATTCGCTTGGCGGGATTGTGGCAAAGTTGATGATTTCGTTGCAGACGGCGGATAGCGGGTTTCGGAGGGTGCAGGAGGCGGTATATGGGATTATGTTCATGGGTATTTCCCCACCTCCCCATGCGTGGGGTCAACTGACACCCTCAGGCACGCCGCATAGTGGCAGCAGCCTTGCAAGCGCTGGTGCGTTGGTTGCAAATATTGTTGCGGCATGTTCGTCATTTAGTCCTGCGCAAAAGCTGCTGGCAACGTTACGGAAGGACTCGAAGGTGCTGTACCAGATTTCGGAGGATTTTATCAGTAAAACGCCGCGGCTGGAGTTGGTGTCGTTTTATGAGATGAATATGACAAATGTCTTTCGAGGGCTGATTAAACGCGTGGTATGTATATCCTTCAGGATGTTTGAGGGTCTTGGGGTTAATGGTGAGGGGTATAGGTGGTCTCGAGACAATCGGCGTGTCTGAACTTGCCGAATGAGGTGGCGATTGGGCAGTATGCGGATCATCGCGATCTGGCGAGGTTTTTAGGGAAGGAGGATATAAATTATCGCCCTGTGCAGACGAGGCTGGTGCAGTTTCATGAGGATATTCTGCATAAGATGGCTGTTGTGCAGCTTGAGGTGCCGGAGGTGACGAAGGGGATACGGGGTAATAACATCCCTATCAAAGGCGAGTTTGAACTTTGCTAAGCAAGAGACAGCGAGCCAGCAGTATTTTGAAATCCCATTTGCGCCGTGTCATAACTTCACGGGCAGGGAGGAACTACTAGGGCAGATGGAAACATATTTCCTGCACTCGGATGGGCCTCAAAAGCTTTTGATATATGTGCTTACTGGCTTGGGTAGGCCTCCATTTATTCCAGACAACCTCATTTACTGACCATTCCAGGTGGTTCCGGTAAAACGCAAACCGCACTCCGGTATGCACATACACACCAAAACCGGCCCTACAGAAAAGTCTTCTTCTTCAACGCCGACTCACTCACAACGCTAACCGCCGACTTCGCTCGCATATTCAAACTCCTAAAACTCGGCAACTCTGACAACACTTCTGACAAAGTCGCCAGTGTCAAGCGATGGCTCGCAACCGAGGACAACACCGATTGGTTGCTCATATTTGACAACGCGGACCAACTCGCCTCCGTACACCTAGAACGCTTCTTCCCCACTGCCCCCTGGGGCCATGTCATTGTTACCACACGGGATCCAACAGGAAGCTTCGGCGAGGAGTCGCAGGTGCAGGGTCTTAAGTCCGAAGAAGCAGTGACACTGTTACTTAAGCGATCTAAGATCCTGAAGCCGACGGATAGTGATATCGAGGATGCGAGGTGTATTACAGAGCAACTAGGGTGTTTGGCGTTGGCGATTGAGCAGGCGGGGGCATATATCAGTGCACGACAGCTGACGCAGCAGGAATATATCGAGCTGCTTCAGTGCCAGCGTAACGAGCTGCTAAAGTATCCCGTGCAGCTAGGGTCGTATCAGAGGTCGGTGTTTGCGACTTGGGAAGTAAGTTTTCGACAGATTGAGCGGGACTCAAAGCTGGCGGCGAAACTGCTGTTGCTGCTTTCGTTCTTGGATCCTGCAGAAATTAATCAGTGTATGCTAGTTAGAGGATGTCAGCCGCAAAGGCGGTGGGGAGCGGCGGGGGAAGTTTGTGACTATTCGCCAAGTGAGGCGGGTGTTGATAATGGGATTATTGAACTGGTTACAAACAGGATTGTGTTCGACGATGCGATTCAGAAGCTCAGAGAGTTCTCGTTGATTCAGAGGAACTATGATGTTCAGGGGAAACGGAGCTTTTCGCTTCACCCGCTAGTGCAGGATTGTGTAGCTTATCGGGTGAGTGAGGAAGAGCAACGCAAATGGCGGGAGCAGGCTATTCTTTTGGTTAGTCAAGCGTTTCCTAGACATCAGTATCTGGAAGACAAGTAGGTTTACCTCTAGCGTTTGGTGTTCGTTGTTAACGCATTCAGATTCGGCGATCTTGGACGCATGATGCTTCCTCATGTTAGCCGGTGTATGAAGGAGTACGATCGCATCACCCAAAATGGACCGCCAGTCACCAAAACCACAAAGTCTCACATGGCCGCTTTACTCCTCGCCTCCTCACGCTTTTCCGACAACTCGTGGAAGTGGAAGGTAGTTGAAACTACCCAGCAAATCTTGTCTGACGACGGAGACCCCTATCTTTACGGCTGGGCGACTCAACGAAAATCGAGCCTTTTACGAATGAAAGGCAGGATGGCCGAATCAAGCCGAACTTTGGAAGAATGCATTCACTCAACAATTTTCCCGTCCCTCGACACCCCGAATATTGAAAAGTCGCGGCGATGGAACGCCCAACGCGGTGAACTTGTCGTTTCGTTCGCTGACAACTTGATTATGAATGGGAATACAGCGTTGGCAGAGAAAGAACTGCGTGAATGGGAACCGTTATCCCCGGATCCTATCTCGGCTATGGAACTTATCGTACTTCGAAACCGAAACACCACACTCGCAAAAATCTTCCGCGAGGAACGTCGCTTCGAGGAGTCAATCGTGCTGTTTGAAAAAGTCCTGGACGAAAGCAGAGACGATAAGCTGTACGATCACACCGGTAACCGCATGATCATCCTGTCCAACCTCGCGGATCTGTATCTCGAAACTGGTCGCGCAGATGACGCATACAAAATTCTTGTGCCGGGAATAGAGTTGATGAGGAGTCGGGGGACGCTAAATATCAGCGCAGGTCGAAGATTGAATCTTGCGTTGACCGAGGTTTATATTCGACAAGGGGAGTTGGATAAAGCGGAAAAATTACTCTTTGAGTTGCAAGCGGTGATAGAGCTTGATAAGGATCCGGACATGATCTCCAAAACGGCGATGTTCAGAGTGTGGTCTGGACTTGCGAGGATTTCGCACACCCAGGGCCGGTGGTGTGACGCGTTGAGTAGATGGCAGCGGGCATTGGAAGCGGGCGAGCAGTGTGGCTGGGCGGAAGGAAAGCATCCACTAAACGTTGTACACTATTCGTTGGCGGATGTGTACGACGAGCTAGATCGAGCGGAAGATGCGAAAAAACTGATCGAACAGACGGAGGCGAGTTTGGAGGAAGAGGGGGGGAAGAAGTTTTGGATGGTGGGGTTTGCTACGTACTGGTTGGAGTATGTGGAGGAACGGATAAAGTCGAAAGATGAGTATGTGCTTGTGTAAGATACTTTGCATCTGACTAAAGGCGTTGGATGGATGTTTTATCTGAAGTTAAGGTCCCGCTTATAGTCTTGGAGTGGCCCACCAGGGTTGCCAAGACTACTGCTCTTAAGCTCAAACGCTCATAGCCTTTAACCACTAGAGTTTCCGCTTTGGGCTCAAACGTGTCATAAATTGTCACTCGAGAATAAGTTGCACGCTCGTGAAACAAAATATCTTTGCAGCTTCCCGGATATTATATTGTGTGCTCTCGTTCTCAGGTTTCTCATCGCTCACAAGCTCGCTCCTCGAAACGAAAAAAGCGGCTGGTATACAAGCGCAGATATTTTGTAAAAAAACGCAAATAAAAGGTTAAATCGTCATCAAATACAGCCATCATCCCCATTTCCCGATATACGGGTTACCCTCCTTGATATCTCCTACACTCGTGTCACCCACCATGGTGCCGTTGAGGTCCAAGTCCTTTGCAGTCATTGTGTAGACAAACGGCTTTGCACCAAAGTTTGCCTTCACCCCTGCTTCCGTCGAAAAGCCCACCGTCGGATATAATCGACCTTTGAGATCCTTGCATGCGACGCCTATTTGTTACAGTCAGCGTTCGAACTAAAGGTAAAGAACCATACAGATATACCTAGAAATCTACCGTTCTTAGTAAAAAATGCGCACCGGCGTCTAGGTAATACCCCGAGACCGATTGTGTCGCCGAACGTATAGGTAGGCCCTCCTAAATCCAAGTTCTCCAGTATAGAGATACTGAATATCCGGCCATCATCCGAGTGGTAGCCCCAACTATCCGCCGTCGTGTGAAGGCCAGGCCGGGCATCGAGACGCTGACCGGGATTACCCAGACCCAGGGATACACGTCTTTTGCTGGTAAGCGTAGCATGCAACATGGCTGGAATACTTACGACAACTTTGCATGGGCTTTACTCGGTCCTTTTATAACCGTGATTTCAAAGTAGAAAATCTCATCCCTGAGTGGGATCGGGTGATTGGCCATAACAGAAGCAGGCACGAAGTTTGTAGCTGTTTTGAGCGTTAGAAACTGCGACTGTGCAGGTAGGGTGTTCATCAACGAACCACTGTAGGTCGCTTCTAGCCCATCATCAGAAATAATGAGACCATCGCCCTTTTGTTCGTGGCTCCAATGTGTCGGGCTCTTTTCGGCCGCAAGATCAAAGTCTGGATTCACTCGTGCACCTTTGTCCACAAGCATGGCAACTATGTCGTCGTGACCCGTGCTGATAGCTGCTTGAAGGGTACTAGTGTATGCGCCCGGAGGCTCATAGATATTCACATCCGCACCAGACTCTAGCAAAGCCTCTACAATCTCCGTCTGCCCTGTCACCGCAGCCGCTTGCAAAGCTGTGCCATACTCGCCCCCTGTTAGGTTTATATCGGCACCTCGGCGAGCCATATAAAGCACACCTGACCTGCCCCACCAGCCAGACCAGCACGATGCTTGCAGAGGATTTCCAAAGTAGCCGCAATTGGTATTCAATTTCGCTCCGTGCTCAATATGTTTGTATAATGCCTGCTCACAATTGTGATATGCCGCGGCCTGGGCGGCAGTGCCATAAAACCCACCCTCAACGTTCACATCGGCACCCTTCTCTAGAAGCCGGTCCAACATGGGTATACTCCTTTCAAAGCACGACGCTGCTTGTACCGCAGTACCGAAAACGCTGTCACTATCCATGGTATTGACATCGTCGACCAGGTCTAAGATCTTATCAAACAGCTCCAGCGGAGCCCGTCTGGCTGCAGCCGCCTGTAGTGGAAACCCGTAATGCCCACCACGCGCATTTACGTCAGCGCCAGCTTCAATCAATGCCCACGCTGCTGCTTCGCCGGAGCTACTAGCCAATGCAGCCTGCAGAGGACACCCCCACTTCCCCCCCGGTACCTGCGCCGCCCCGTGCCGTAGTAGTAGTTGGATCATACCGACCTGGTTCTGTTCCGCCGCAGCCTGTAAAGCGGTGGCGTAATATCCGTAGATATTGTTGACTTCCGCGCCATGCTCAAGTAGTAATTCCAGAAGCCTCTCGTTCCCGTTGAAAACGGCTAGTTGCAATGCTGTGCCCCATTCGCCACCTGTCACATTCACGTCTGCACCATGCTGTAACAGAATCTCGCAGTGTTTTACTTTTAGCGTTTGTGCGGCGATCAGGAGGGCGTAGCTACTGTAGCCTCCCTCGGCGTTAACGTCCGCCCCCAGTTCGAGGAGCTTCCGCAGTGTCCACTCGTGATCACACGGAACTTCTAATAACCCGTGCCGGCACAACGAGGAAAGGTATAACAATGGTTCGCCGCGCTTGTTGCAAAACTGTGGGTCGAAGGGAGCTTCCCAAACTGACAGTGCGATCTCGCCGGCGCCCCAGAGACTTACTGCCGGCAGCGGGTTCAGGGGTTCGCAATCGAAGTGTTGCATGTCGTCCAGTAGTCGCAAGGACTGCTTTTCTTCATCATTTAGTAGCGCAATCGCGGCGGTGGCTTCGTGGTGCCAGTATTTGAATGCCTCACCCGGAAAGTCGAAGGTTCCGAGGAACTGAGATAGGATTTTCGAAAGGTCTGTGTCTTTGTGCTGCGTGCAGATTTGCATGTGCACCGTCCAGTAGAGCACGGAATACTGCTTAAGGTCCAACGCATGCAGATTTTGTATACCCGAATGATTTCGTCGAGGAACTAAGTCTACTAAGACTGAGAGGCACGTTTTGGCGGCCACAGCATCCATCTCCACCCTGATTCCCTGGTGCTCCAAAAACTCAGTGACAGACAAATGTGCGGTTCGCAGGACGTTCAACTGCTGGTCGAAAACAACCAGGTTGTTGCACAGTTTCAGGATCACAGCGATGTTTACATCCGAGCTCTTGATGTTCTTGAACTCTATGCAGAGGGCGGTAACAAGCTCGGCCGGTGATAGCGGCCGGCAGCAGCATACCATCCAGTTGAGTACTGAGGAGGCGATTTGCGGAGAGCTACCTTTCTGATTTTGGATGGTTTTGAGGATCTCGGAGTAGCTGACGCCAGGCGAGTCGTTAGCTAGTGATACTTGGCGACGGGCATGTTCGCGTACGTTTCCTCTAGAGTTTCTGGGAGTTTTCCTAGACTTTCTTCTACGTCTGAACGAAAGGATAATTCACAGAGCCGTTTTATCTGGATACTGCACCACAGAAACCTAGGCAGAGGATTTCAGTTGGTGGGGTGTCTCGGAGGCGGTGAGCAACAAGATACGTACATCCCATGAGCACCTTCTATAAGCGTTGTGCATATCTTATCTCTTAACTCATCTTCGACCTCCCCATCCAACAGCTCGCACTCCTCAATACATCTCTGCACCTCCGTCCGCACAAAGCGTTCGATGTCGCCGGAGTTGTCTCCTGCAGTGATGTACAGATTTGGCGTATCCCGCATCCGCAAGGTGATGTCGTGCTCATCACGACTAGTCAAGAATATCCTAATCCTACTGTTGGCCTGGGAAGCAATGGACGAGAGCGCGGCAAGCAGTCGGCCTCGTTTCATCTTATCACACTCATCCAGTGCGTCTATCACGATCAGACACTGAGGGTAGGAATTAACTAATTCTTTCAGCATCGTAGTGCTATCTTCTATCGTTGGCAACCCAGACGCGAAACCATCGCGCTTTCGTCGCTCATAGTCGTCGAGAACACACTGTTTCAATGGTTGATCGGGCCCCGAGGAGGCTAATTGGCTGACGAGGGTTCGCAAAATTACTTCCGGGTCTCGTCTCTCGGGTTCGCCGCGGTTGCAGTAGAAATATGCGAGAGCATCGTCGAAAGTTTGGTCAGAGAGGAAGTCTATCACTGTTGATCTGCGGATGGTAAGAATCCACACACCGCGAAGAATAATCATACGGAGACTCACGCAAGTTTTGTTTTGCCGGCCCCCGCTGGAAGTATAATCAGTCTTCAAGGCGATCCAGACATTCTTGGATGAACTCACGTATTCCGTGTAACCACAAAGTGGTTGGCTTTTCCGATTGCTTCCAAGAACTGAACTTCTCATGTTCGAGAAGCCATTGCCCTGTATTCTCGACTCGGCCTTCTCTGGCTTTCAGGTGATGCTGTCGGTAGGGAATCTTTGATAGCCACAAAAGAGCTTCGCTTCTTTTGGACTCTATTTTGCAGTTAGCAGATGCATTGGTAATTGAGAAGTATGTACCCTGCAGGTGATCTTTAATAGAAAAGACGTTGGCATCTATGGTCTTCAGTGGCTCATCCAAGTCATCAAGGACCTTTCGCAGTTGATCTAAACATTTTAAGTTGACATTATTCCCGCAGGAATAAGTTCTACATACCCGTAACGTTCTTGTTAATATCTTCGTTCAAAATTCTCCGATCTATGTATTCGTAAGAGTATGGTCATACAATACTCTAACTCCGCCTTACGTTCTGCCTCCACTACTAGGAACTCAATATGAACTGTGTGTTGCTTCTTCTCAACATCCGCCAACGAGAGCTGGTCCGTTGTCACTGCTCCCGAAAATGCCCGCGCTACAGAAATGTAAGCTTGGAAACGAAGATGCGGTCGTTAAATCCTACTGGCAGTATTTTTTGAGAGGTATGTTTTTGCGCGCATCAAAAATTGAAGAATCGCAGTATACAAACCGATCAGCGCATTTTCAAAGTTCCGAACTGCATTCGTTTGCAATCCCCCATTTGCATTCTTTAAGTAGAGCTCCTCGTATACCGCGCATCGGTCAATCAAATTCGCAATCCTTTCCACCGCAATAAGCAGTAACCCCATTCGTTCCGAATCCTTAACGACTACCTAGCATCTATTATTAGCCGTCAGATTCTGCCCCGCTTCCATCCCTGACCCCTCATACCTGCAGCAAAAACCATATCCCTGCCCATGGTGGGGCGAAGTGTGCCGGATCATATTGGGAAACGATATTCCCAATGCTCTTGAATTTATTGATCCAGGCAATTATTTTATCTGCTTTTTCTCGCAGCACAACCTCTTCGCCTTTGTGTGTGATTGTCCAGCGTCTTTTGATGCAAAGGTCTCGTTTCTCGTTAGTGGCCGCTACAATGGCTGTCAGGACCTCCAGACGGTCGAGTTTGGAGGGGTCTTGAATCCCGAGAGATGAGCATTCTGACGGTGATAGCTGGGAGAGTGCTTTCTCCCATGTTGAGAGTGCGCGCAGTGGTTGTTGGGGCGGCGACGGTGGTGCACACGGTGTAACTACGACGAAGCTGGAAGTGCTGACGGTGGAGGAGGTAGTGGTATTGAGCGCACTTGATGGAGAGGCCGCAGGGCTGTTGGTGGGTTCTGGCGCGAGGAACCCATCGCGAGAGGTACTCGGCGAGTTCGAGCTGCTGAATCGGTTTTTGAGTCTACCGAGTAGACTGGAGCGTTTGGAGGTGCTTCCGGCTGGAGAAGGAGAGCGCTGGATAATTGGGGCCATCTTTGTGCCCGCGAAGGTGAAGATCCAGGAGAAGGCCAGGAGTGGGGCGCCGGCTAGACTGTTGGATATCTATAGACATGTTCATGCGCATGTTGTGTAACAGTTGGTTTTAGCCTTTCGTTTATTTAGTGCTAACATCATATATTATTCCAGAGAAGGTTAGAGTGTTTTCTCTGCATCACTCGGCAAGCTTGGAAGCGAAGAAAGTTCCGACGATAATCGGGTATCTAGGCTTCGCAATATCTTGGAAACGTGGTAGCTATAGAGTGGCAACCTGCAAGAGAGGTGTAGAGGAGCCGCAAAACGATCGGCTCGACAGCCGAAGTTGCACTATTATTGGCTCAAAATGCTTCGCGAATACGCGATCTAAAAACTTGGTAGCAGTCTACAGCCGATCGTGTTGTTAATTGCCTAACTCGGCGAGAATTCTTGAACGTGAATTTTGGATATGTCCGGCCGGGGCCTTTTGTAATTATCATGGGGAAACTTACTGCATGTCAACAAGAGTACAAACTACGTACTGTATTATCTACATAGATCCATCTGTTTGTAACTCGTGCAGGTTGCATGTCTGGATTCAACAGCGGTTTTTATTCGCCTTTGAAATCTTGTAGGAAATCGGAGGAAACCCAACGCGTTTTCGCCCTCCATCCATCTTTCCTGACAGTCACCCTTGGACGCGTGTCTGGGAATGCAACAGCCCTAGAATAGCTACGCCCAAATGGTTGTAGCGAGATATGCGAGAGGTGCGATGATTGGTTCGTTGGTGTTGGCTTACGTAATCAAACCAACCGGTTTTACGGAGACTCCGATCGACTGCGCAATATGCTTGGATGCGAGGTGCGAACAGTGGCAAGCATGTATCAAGGATTTGCGTCATCCTGCGGGACAACTAGCACTATCATATATATATATACGTTAACGCCGCTACTCTCCCAGCACTGGACCAGCGTTGCAGTATGAGCCTTGCGGTCTTTCCCACAGCTGCCTCTGAGACAGGGGAAACCCCACCTCTTCAACCATATTCTGTTGATGCGGCTGCCGACAACGTTACATCACCAAACCCAGAACGATATCGGTGTGGGAACTGCAAACGAGATAGGAAAGGGGTTTGTTCAAAGAACCACTTTGAAGTTATCATGCTGATTGAGACGAAGTGTCAACCATCGTCGAACACTCCACATTATACATGCACATGGTGCTTTTCTAACGGCTACATCTGCGGCTCGCAGCCTAGCCAGAAGCGTAGAAGGTTGGCCAGATTCAAGTGTCATCAGTGCCGAACGAAAAAGATTAAGGTATTAATACATTCTTCTAAACCGAGCACAAGTGCTAGACTGACGGCGCTGTCAGTGTGAACCCGAGGATCGGGAGTGGCCGACAAAGTGTCAGCCTTGTATAGACAGGAAGGAAGAATGTTCGGAGCCTCAAGAAGCCACTCGTGGGAGGAAACAGCAAGTATCGAGGCTGGATACTAGTAACCCACCTAGTGCTGCAACTGTGCCAGAGTCAGTTGTTACTGCTCTTTTGGGACTGTCATCGGTTACAGAAACAGTTCCAGTAGCAACAGAGCACCCGAATCCTGAAATTCAAGAATATCCCACTCCAGTTGAGACAAGCAACGAACATCCAAGAGCAGTTCACTCCAGTGAGCCGAACCCCGGATTTATGACCACAGGTTCGAATAACACACCGCTTGCCGCCGCGACTGACCCCACAAGTACACAGTCAGCACTCATCACAACGGCCATAGATACCCATGGCAGACTTAGCTCTGGGGAAACTTCTGCCTCGCTGGATCGAGAGCTTCTAGTGAAGTATGGCCCTAGAGTAGCTCCAACTGCGAGTTTAAAACACTGACATCTACAGCCTAGGAAAGCTTCGGCTATTTGCCAACTGTGCGGGTTCCTTGACCGGTAGAACTGCAACTCGACTGGAGGGTTTTGCCCTCAATCTCCAACAAACATATTCAAAAACTATCGAGAGTGCGGAACAAAGAGCTGCAATATTGCTGTCACAATGTAATTTTTTAGAAGCCGAAAAGCTGTACCTGAATGCCTTGCATTGCCGAAATCATCTCAGCGAAAACTGGCCCTACTGGTCAACTCTAGCGGACAAAGTGACTCCGATGCTTAGACTTGCTAGTCTGTACGATAGTATAGATGAAACTGGATCGAAGATTCGCGTTTTGGAGGATATAATGAAATATTTTGAAACCCATGATACGGGGAGCGAAGGCCTACGGCTAACTGAGACTATGACCAACCTATTCTGCGCTTATACCGATTCCTACCGTGTTCTTGCCGATAGTGGAATCATTCAAACTCCCTTGCATCAAGCCGTCATGTTCGGCAATCCGGCGGTTGTATCTTTTGTTCTCGATACCGACGGAGTGCGGTTCCTAGATGATAGAGGTTTTCAGGGGCAAACAGCATTGCACATGGCTACGGAACGAAACTCTGTCACGATTGCGAGGTTGCTTGTCGCCAAAAACGCAGACTTAGATCTGTTATCAATTCCGGATGAAGAAACAGCTCTTGAAATTGCAGTTAACATCGACTCTTTCGAATGTTTTTGCCTGCTTTTTGATGCCTCACTAGAGATAAGGTTAGTCGATAGAGAGCATCGATTCCTTCAGACTCTAGCAGGCGTTATCCGGCAGAACAAGCCGCGGATGCTCGGTTGGCTGCTTGAGAAAGATTTCAACTTTAATTCAATGTTCTGGGATGAAATGGAGCGAGCCTTTGTGACGCCACTGGAGGTTGCAATTCTTTCTAGGAGAATCGAACTGGTTGCCGTACTTTTACAAAGAGGCGCTAGAGTGTCTCTACATGACTGCACTGGCACTCGCCGGAATGCATTGTTTCGTGCTGTCACTACCAACGATTCTCGAATAGTCGAATTACTGCTGGAGCATGGGGCTCCAATTAACGATGTTGAAGAAGTGCCTCTCGCTGCCTCACGCCTGCATATTACTCCTCTTGGACTCTCTATTTATCGCGGATTTACAGACGTGGCTATCTCACTTATACGAAAAGGTGCAAATGTGCATAACTGCACTGCAGCTGGAAGTGATACGAAACTGGCTCCTTTGCTAGTCGCCTGCAAGACTGGAAACGAGAATGTCGTTAAACAACTCATACAGTATGGTGCCAAGGTCACGGAGGCCAAAGGGATACTCCAGGAGGCCTGCATAGTATCACACCAAGGGATCATTAAATTGCTCCTCCAGAACGGGGCAGACCCCAATTCTCGCAATGGTCTATTTGGTGGAACTGCATTGCAAGTTGCATGTCGTGTCGCGGATGAGGATATCGTGCGATTGTTACTCGAGAACGGCGGGAATGTCAACGCCCCAATCAACATGAGCGTCCTGCGGGACGCCTGTACCAGAAAACACGCAGAAATCGTAAAAACGCTCCTTCACCATGGGGCGGATATCAATTCCGAAGAAAATAAGGATTTATTGGAATATGCCTGTGCAGTGTCTAGCGAAAGTGTTGTCAAAACTTTCCTTTTGCATGTTGCCCGCACTCGCAAAAGCATATAGAGGCAAATTCGAGAGTTTTTAAACTATCCCTAGGAACGGTGTAGATGTCAAGACCGCAACATCAGTATTCTGTGTTTCTCAGCTTTAGAGATCCGGCACCAGACGAGATAAGAGAACCGTCGATCTACTTTTTAAGAATTGTGCTCAGTTAAGTTGCGAATACACCACAGAGCATCGAGCGAAGGATCGGCAGGACCTGATTGCACACACAGCTAGAGGGTGGAAGGATAAGTACTGTATTATATATTAAAGACTGGTTTGTAAACGAGCAGAATATAGAACGTAAAACAAGAGTTTCTTGTCAAACAATTTAATTGGCCGCGAGCCGGAGGTCACCCGAAATTAAGCTGGTCGCACGATTGGTCACTGGCCACGCGGGGGTGGAAACGCCAGATTGCACCGTCGACTTCAGACAATTAACTTGCCCAGTGGATCTTCGAGTGAACTCTGGGTGTTGTTGCACATAAACAGTGTTCTCAGGCGGTCAGATCGACCGATGCCGCCCTTAGCATAGACCGGTAGCAGCTATGTGCAAATATGTGGAGCCGGGAGATATTTGAAGATATCTGTAGATATCTGGTGTTATCCATAGAGCCGGGTGATAACCGCAGATCTAGATACCTAAGGATAATTGAAGATATCTGAAGGTACTATCATCGTTATCTGCTATGCGCTGCTTACTCCAGCGCCCAACTCAGGATAAGGAATGCCTTATCTTTATAATGACCTCTGTGTATTTACTTCCATTAGCTAGAAATCTGCAGATGGGCCATATTAAGGTCTGTAGATTCATAGACTAGTCAGATCACTAATTTCAAAGCTGCCCTTAACATAGGCCGCCCGGTCGAAACCCATATCTGACCGGACTAACCGATTGAGAATACTGCATAATATTAAAGTGCACTTGCACTTATGACTGCTTGCTGCTCCCACACTCACTGTAGATAGTCTTCAGGTTCTCCTTATTTCTCATCCCTACCATCGATATAACACGAGGAACCATAAAGTAACAGGCGATATGTGTTGCATATAGAGCTGACCTTAAACTGAACTAATTTAAGGCACCAGTACGGTACAAGGCACACAACTCTCTTGTATATCTCTGAAGTCTTTCTCCTCTCTTCACTCTGTACCTTAAATCTATACACGCACACGGGGCCCTTCATATCGCAACAATCTAAGTTGCATATATAGATTGCTAGTCTTTGTAAGGCTTATGAGCTTCAGCTGGGCTGAAGGGAATTAGCGAAGCTGATGGTCATTTGGAACTCAGCTGGATGTGGCAGCTGAGTACGCATGAATGCGTACAAGGCATACACCGAATGCTGTATATATGAGCCTACAATCTCCCTCTTACAATAATAATCACAAGTTTCAACAATGTGTGTTGCATATATGGATCGCCTTCCGTACGTACGGCTTATGGGCTTCAGCTGGGCTGAAGGGGATCATGATCCCATGATGATGGTCGTTCCAGACTCAGCTGGAGATGCCAGCTGAGTGCGCATGCATGCGTACAAGGCATACTCTGAATGGTATATAAGATCATACAAACTCCCGTAGTTTAGAATACACAAGCTTTTCTAGCAATCAGTATTTCAACAATGTGCAGTCGGGGTTGAATGAGTGACAATTTGTGAATATCAGTCTAGGCCATAGTTTTGATGTTTGCCCTACCATTTCCTGAGCCTTAGTCCATCAGTTGTCGGACAACAGTGGTTGTTAACCTAATTTTGGAGCATTATACGGTACCTTTGGGCATGCGCAAAATAAAATGTTCCCAGATATGCGTTAAAATCACTAAGCTGCCCGGCAAGAAGCGACACTCTAAATACAGTGCATCGCCTTGATCTTAGAGTTACTAGAACAAAAGCAGTGCCTTCATGAACTGGCAAACACAGAACCTTTCCAGAAGGTGCTGGACTGCTTTCAGGTAGCTCTATCCCCTACACGCTTAGTTTCCTTAAATTCGTATCCTTTTTGAGCCTCACAAGTTGATTGGTTGGAACGCTACCAGGGCTGAGCAGTACCAGCTTTTGATACGCTGACAGAATTGATCTGCACTGTTCAGACCAATCAATTTGCGAGGCTTAAAATGGATACGAATGTAAGGAAACTGAGCATGTAGAGGATAATGCCTAGAGTGGAGTAGATACCCTCTATTACTTATCGTTATTAGATTGCAGTTCTAGAGATACTTCCAAAGATTGGGCACAAACAAGCTGCTAAGTAAAACACTCCGGGGGACAGATGTAAGGCCGACCTTCCTTTGCGATCCTTCCAGCGCACTGTGCACAAAACCAAAGTCGGAACAACTATTGTCTTTATCGTATTCAAAGGGCTGACACCTGAAATAGACTGCGTGAGATCAGAGCCGAACAGTTAGTCCGCCTGTATATCAAAGGATTGAGTGATGTGCTAGGTTTAATAGGGATCTGCCCACAGTATCTTAAAAGGAAAGGATTATTAGGGATAAATATGTTGATGTATTAAGTTACAACTGGTAGTTATTTTGATTCATGACTAGTAGAAATGAGCCCCAGGGCTGGTTTGGTGTATGTCAGGAAATAGGCAAATTATCACTGAATCCAACTACCCTGAAGTTGCAATTAAATTAGTGGATTACTTTGCGACGTTTATATAAGTTGTAGCATTTCTGGGCGAGCTTGGCTTCGTCCTCCGTTGCTGATACCCAAACGGGTCGAGGTACATCCATGGCAGCTCCTTGAGTAGTGTTACTGAAGATTCGAGTGATATACCTGCCCGGGCATCCTCTGGAATAACGGGTCGCATATTCTTGCAATCGTGTGGAAACCCATAAACTGCTAGTCATGAGTACCCCAAAATTCGTTTTTTTTTGGGGAGCTCGGCATTGAGAGGATCTGTGGATACAGACTAGGCGTCGGATTATCATGTGTCATGCTGTCTCGATCAGACAATATTTTCCCGCGTCGTGGAAACCTCACCATTTATTTCATTAATGATATAACCCTTGGTGTTTGGAGACGCCGAGGCTTGAACTCCAATTCCGATCACGGCGCTCTTACTTGTATATTACTAACACAAAAAATTGAAGTCTAATGGGAAGCCGCATTTAATTGCAAGCCACAAAAAGTGGAATGTGGAATCCTTTGACGGGTAAGATGTGCATTGTGCATGCCCTCTTACATAGCTCTATACGCTCACCATTCCAGTTAGAAACCGCAGATCTGGTCTCGTTATGTTGAGATCAATCGAGTACGAATAGAGATATTGGATTGACTATCGTACAAAAGTGATTGTCTAAAGAGCAAAGAGAGAGAAATGCAGGCAAATATATACGGGAAAGAAGAGGGCATACTCGGCGAAGCCCAGTATCACATCCGGAGGCCGATGCCGAGCATCACTGCCGGGGCTAGCCCTACTCCTCAGCATGGGGGCTGGTGGCGGCCCATGGGGGCCGCAAGCCACCGGCCGGCCGCCGACCGGACTTCAGATTTGCAGTCCGGCCAGATAAAGTCCTTGATCCTAGAGGCCGCCCAAAGCCTGGGCAGATAAAGATCAACCTGTAGGGAGCCTGACCGGACTGCAGATATCTGACGGCTTTTGCCTGACCCGCATATGCCTGCAGATACCTGACGGCTTTTGACTGGCTACATTTCTCTGCATATACCTGCATATACCTGCAGATATCTGACGGCTTTTGACTGGCCTACATTACTCTGCATATAATCTACATAAACTGGCAGATATCTGGCGGCTTTCGCCTAGTCTGCATAAACCTGCTGCCAGCTGCTTCGTCGATTTGACATGTGTTCTAAATGTTCTGTATGCCTGGAATCGAATATATAATGCATGCGTAATCTCTGTAAAGCAATTCTCTTCACCAGTTCTATCGGCTTCACCAGTTCTGTCGCCTTCACCAGTTCCGAGTCTATCCTCTTCATCATTACTTTCGGCTTCACATGTTCTATTTTATTCACATTATTGATTGAAGCTATTTTGATATCGACCCTTTCCTTTTGCCATCCATTCAATGTCTTTCACAAGCATTCATTCTGATTATCTAGACCCTTCTGCTAAAAATGCCGATTTCCCATTTGATGATACTGACAGTAGTATTGCCAGTTCTGCACCAAGTGGCTTACGGACTCCAACTGTCCAAAGCACACCGGATGAAATAGGTATGACCTGTACTTAAACTGCAATTACTGCTAACAATTTTATGGATCCAACACTTCTTGATATTCCTGAGGCATCCAAACCCAAAAAAAAGGGCCGCACAGGCTACTGCTGGATGACGTGTAATGGAGAAGAGTTTTTGCATCGGCAAAAGTGCAAATCGACTATAGGCTGCGCTACGCGCAGCTCATAGCAAGCTTCCCGTGGACCCCTGCGCGACGCGCAGTCTATAGTCATCTATAATCGATTCATAGAGATGTGCGCGTGGGCCTATGGAACTATATACGGCTGGCGGCCGGAGATGGACCTATACCTGTCTTTACTGCCTGGCTGCTATACCGGTACCGAGTCCGCTGGAGAGCCCGCTGGCGCTTGAGAGCCTGCTTGAGAGCCTACTTCGAAGCCTTGCTTGATAGCCTGCTTGGAAGCCTGCTTCATAGCCTGCTTGACTGCCTGCTTGAGAGCCTGCTTGAGAGAGCCACGCTTCGGGAGGAGTAGAGTTTTCCACGGGAAGCTTTTGGCCGATGGAAAACTCTGAGTTTGTGGAAGCTTTGGCTAATAGAAGGCTCTAAGTCTGTGGAAGCTTTGATGCTAACGTTGACGTAGCGAACCTAATTGTCTAAGTGCTTCTGGTACTATGATCACCATCACCAACACCATCACCATCTCCATCGGCATCGGCATCACCATCGGCATCATCACCATCAGCCCCGGACCGAATGCGCACACATACGCCCACAACAGGTGGGAAGCGGGTAGCAGATTCCGCAGGAAAATCTGAGTCGGAGATCTGTTCTCCCCAAGATCCAATTGTGTACCTTTCCTGCAGAATCTAAGGCTGCAATTGTCAACACCATGACCGTGAGGCATCGTGAGATCTCGTCGCGGTGGCCGCGCTAAAGATAAGGTTCAGACTATGATATCGACCGACGTCATGATTTCGGCCACCATACGCCGCCCGCCCCCGCCACCCGCCACACGCCACCTGCCTCACTCCTCCCGGTGCCGGGCGCCTGCAACTAAGCAAGTCTCTGGATCAAGCAGGCTGGGAGTGTGTCATCGAGTGCAATTAGGAGCGTCCTTGAGAGCAGGCTCGGGAGTGTACTTGAGAACGTACTCGGAGGTGTACTTGGGAGCGTACTCGTAGTGTACTTGGGAGCGTCTTGAGAGCTTACTTGGGAGCATATAGTCAAGCAGGCTAGGAGTGTGTCATCGAGTGTAATTGGGTGTGTACTTGAGAGCATGCTCGGGAGTGTGCTTGAGAGCGTCTTGAGAGCTTACTTGGGAGCGTATAGTCAAGCAGGCTAGGAGTGTGTCATCGTGTGCAATTGGGAGTGTACTTGAGAGCGTGCTCGGGAGTGTGTTTGAGAGCTGCTTGAGAGCGTCTTGAGAGCTTACTTGGGAGCGTGCAATGAAGTGCATTTGGCAGTTTTGTTGAATGCAGCATGATGTATAGTATCAAGCGCACATAA
>Ga0307515_10001771_pt1 | contig 48123 bp, 34 predicted proteins | sample 17_EM_MG_FD_194513 | JGI IMG/M metagenome (GOLD analysis project Ga0307515, IMG submission 194513) | Populus trichocarpa ectomycorrhiza microbial communities from riparian zone in the Pacific Northwest, United States - 17_EM | ecosystem: Host-associated > Plants > Roots > Unclassified | place... | reverse complement strand
CTTCTTTGTAAAAAAGCCATCTAATTATTAAGGCGATCAAAAGCCAATTAATTTAACGGTAATTATCTATTTAAATGACCATACAAGATTTTGATATTCAGGTTGCTACAGCACAGCATGTAGATTACGCCACAATGATTTGCGATGAAATGGCCGAATCGGCTAAAGCACGCGGAACGGGTATTGCGCAACGCTCGCCAGAATATGTTGCCAACAAAATGCTGGAAGGCAAAGCAGTTATAGCCTTGCATAAAGACGGTACCTGGGCCGGCTTCTGTTACATTGAAACCTGGAGCCACGGCGACTTTGTTGCCAACTCAGGCCTCATTGTTAACCCTAACTTCCGTAAAGTGGGTTTAGCAAAGGCCATTAAGCATGCTATTTTTCAGCTTTCGCGTAAAAAATATCCGGAAGCCAAGATATTCGGGCTAACCACCGGGCTGGCGGTAATGAAAATAAACTCAGAAATTGGATACGAACCAGTAACCTACTCCGAGCTTACCCAGGACGAAAACTTTTGGGCCGGCTGCAAAAGCTGCGTTAACTACGACATCCTGATGAGCAAAGGCCGCAAAAACTGTATGTGCACCGCCATGCTTTTTGACCCTGCCGAAAAAATGAAGCAGGACGAGGAAAAGATGAAACGCATTACGCACAAGGCAACGCTGCTTGAAAGGATAGAAAATGCAATTAAGAAACGAATTCACCACGATTAGAGGTGAAAGGCGAAAGGGCAAAGGTAAAAGGCAGAAAACGATAGGTGAAAGGTCAAAGGCAAAAGGTAGAACTAACTATAGTTAAAAGGAAAAGTAAAGGTAAATGAGGGATTATAAAAAGTTAGATGTTTGGAAAAAATCACATTTGCTTACCAAGCAGGTGTATGCCGATATTCTACCAATAATGCCTGTAGAAGAAAGATTTGCTTTAACCAACCAATTGCGCAGATCAACATACTCCATTCCTTTGAATATTGTAGAAGGTTGTGGGAAAAATACGGATCGTGATTTTGTTCATTATCTTGACAATGCCTTAGGATCTGCGCATGAAGTAGAATATACTTGTTACCTGATTTATGACTTGGGATTTATGTCAAAAGAAATTTATGAAAATACTAACACAGCAATAAACGAGATAAAAGCCATGTTAATTGGCTTCATAAAATTTTTACGGGGCGAAAACCTTTGACCTTTCGCCTTTAACCTTTTACCAAAAAATTACGAGGCGAAAACCTTTAACCTTTCGCCTTTAACCTTTTACCTCTAAAAAAAGAATGAAAAAGAAAGTAGTATTAGCATACAGCGGCGGATTAGACACCTCATTTTGCTGTATATATTTAACACAGGATCTGGGTTATGAAGTTCATTCGGTAATTGTAAATACCGGTGGCTTCAGCGACGAAGAACTGAAAGGGGTTGAAGAACGCGCTTATAAAATGGGCGTTACATCACACCATGTGGTTGATGAAACTAAAAACTTTTACGATACCTGTGTTCGTTTTTTGATTTATGGTAACGTTTTAAAAAACAATACCTACCCGCTTTCGGTAAGTGCCGAGCGTGTTAGCCAGGCTACTGCCATTGCTAACTACGCCAAAGAAATTGGCGCCGAGTTTGTTGCCCACGGCAGCACCGGTGCAGGTAACGACCAGGTACGTTTTGATATGATCTTTAACATCCTGGTTCCCGAAGTTAAGATCATCACCCCTATCCGCGATTTAAAATTAAGCCGTGAAGAGGAAATCCAATACCTGAAAGATCATGGTGTGGAAATGAACTTCGAGAAAGCTAAGTATTCAATTAACAAAGGCATCTGGGGTACATCTGTAGGTGGTAAAGAAACTTTAACATCAAACTTAGGATTACCTGAAGAAGCATGGCCAACTCAAGTAACCGAATCTGAAGTGAAAGATCTTGTGCTTACATTTGAAAAAGGTGAATTAGTTGGTATTAACGGTGAGAAATATGATCACCCAACCAAAGCCATCCAGGCTTTGCAGGCTATAGCGCAGCCATATGGCATTGGCAGGGATATTCACGTTGGCGATACCATTATTGGTATTAAAGGACGGGTAGGCTTTGAGGCTGCTGCGCCAATGGTAATTATAAAATCTCACCATACTTTAGAGAAACACGTGCTAACCAAATGGCAGCTATCCTGGAAAGATCAGCTTTCTGCATTCTATGGTAACTGGCTGCATGAAGGCCAGTTCCATGACCCAATTATGCGCAACATGGAGGCATTTTTAAGCGATACCCAGGCAAACGTAAGCGGTAAAGTATTTGTGCAATTACACCCATACCGTTTCCAGGTTGTAGGTATTGAATCGGATCATGATCTGATGTCGAATAAATTTGGTAGCTACGGCGAAATGAATAATTCCTGGAGCGGCGAAGACGTTAAAGGCTTTTCTAAAATATTTGGCAACCAGGTAATGATCTATCACAAAGTAAATGCCCCCCAGCCCCCTGAAGGGGGAGCAAAAATTGCTCAAGACTAATCATGGCAGACAAGGAAAATAATAGCACTGTTCCCACTCCCCCTTTAGGGGGTAGTGGGGCACCCTTTTCAAAAGGAGAATGCCTGAAGCATTATAACTGGGGCGATGACTGCCACGGCTGGACTTTTGTTGATACAGATGCATTATCTGTAAAACAAGAGCTAATGCCGCCAGACACGGCCGAACAATTACATTACCATGAAAAGGCAACTCAATTGTTCTTTATTTTGAAAGGGCGGGCAACTTTCTCCATTGATGGAGAAACAACCGTTTTAAAGCCAGAGCAGGGCATCGAAATATTACCAGGGCAAAAACACTTCATCAGCAATTATGATCAAAGTGACCTGGAGTTTATTTTATATTCATATCCATCAACAAATAATGACAGGATCAACATTAAATAAAATACGTGCAGGCATTATTGGCGGTGCGGGATATACCGGCGGCGAAATGCTGCGTATTCTCATTAACCACCCTAACGTTGATATTGCATTTGTACATAGCAACAGCAATGCGGGCAATTATATTTACGAGGTACATACCGATTTATTTGGTGATACCGACCTGAAATTCGCCGCGGAGTTTAATACTAATATAGATGTGTTATTCCTTTGTGTTGGCCATGGCGATGCTAAAAAGTTTTTGGACGCGAATGAGATTCCAGACGAAGTAAAGATTATTGACCTTAGCCAGGACTTTCGTTTAAGTCAAAATTCAAAAGTAAAAAATAAAAACTTCACATACGGTTTGCCTGAGTTAAACAGGGAGACCATTAAAACGGCAGAAAACATAGCCAACCCGGGTTGTTTTGCTACTTGTTTGCAATTGGGATTATTGCCCCTGGCATCAAAAGGATTGTTAAACAACGAGGTACACATTACCGCGACTACCGGTTCAACAGGTGCAGGCCAAAGCCTGACAGCTACTTCGCACTTTACATGGCGAAATGATAACTTATCTGTTTACAAGGTATTTAATCACCAGCATTTGAATGAGATAGGCCAATCTTTAAAGCAGCTACAGTCTGGTTTCGATAAAGCCATCAACTTTGTGCCTTACCGCGGCGACTTTACACGTGGTATTATCGCATCGATATACACAGAAAGCGATTTAAGCGAAGATGAAGCTTTAACGCTATATCAAAACTATTACGAGGGGCATCCATTTACCCACGTAACCAACAGGAATATTGATTTAAAGCAAATTGTAAACACCAACAAATGCTTTGTTCAAGTGCAAAAACATGGCAATAAAATATTCATTGTCAGCATTATGGATAATTTACTTAAAGGCGCATCGGGCCAGGCAGTACAAAACATGAACTTAATGTTCGGACTGGACGAGCGCGCAGGACTACGACTTAAGGCGACCGCTTTTTAGCTAAAAGCCGAAGGCCTAAAGCCTAAAGCTGAAAATAAAAGCTGTTGCCGATAATTAACAAAGTTTTAATTAGGCTGAATAAGCCTGGTATCAACAATCAGAAAATAAGCTTTAGGCCTTAAGCCTTCCGCTTTTAGTTTACGCATGAGGGATTATAAAAAATATGAGGTATGGAAAAAAGCGCACGAACTTAACATGTTCATTTACTCAACCATACTTCCTAAATTCCCTAAAAGCGAACAATATGATATGACGAGTCAGACAAAGCGGGCATCTTATTCAATTCCCTTAAATATAGTTGAGGGTTGTGGCAGAAACACCGAGCGTGATTTCGTTCATTTTTTAGATCAAGCTTTAGGTTCCGCTCACGAATTAGAGTATTGTTTATTAATGTGCAAAGACTTATCGTATATTAATGATGAGTTATACCAACAAACTAATAAAATAATTAACGAAGTAAAGGCCATGCTTATTGGCTTAATAAAGACGCTAAGAAAATAAAGGCTTTCTGCCTTAAGCTTTTAGCTTTAAGCTCAACGAAAATGAAATTATTCGACGTATATCCTATCAATCCAATAAATATAGTAAGAGGCCAGGGTAGCCTTGTGTATGATGCCCAGGACAACGAATACCTTGATATGTATGGCGGTCACGCTGTAATATCTATTGGCCATACGCATCCACACTATGTAAAACGGTTAGAAGATCAACTGCACAAACTTGGTTTTTACTCCAACTCTATCGAAATCCCAATCCAAAAAGAGCTGGCCACTAAATTAGGTAAGGTATCAGGTAAAGAAGATTATCAACTATTCCTTTGCAACTCCGGTGCCGAAGCAAACGAAAATGCTTTAAAACTGGCATCGTTTTATAATGGTAAAAAGAAAGTTATTGCATTTACCAAGGCATTTCACGGGCGCACATCTTTAGCTGTTGCAGTTACTGATAACCCAAAAATTGTAGCCCCTATTAACGAAACCGACAATGTAATATTTTTGCCATGGGCTGATGAAGCTGCTTTGGCGCAGGCTTTTGCCGAAAACGAAATTTCATCTGTAATAATCGAGGGCATCCAGGGCGTTGGCGGTATCCAGGTAGCACCAGAAAGTTTTCTGCAAAAAATCCGGTCGTTATGCGATGAGTATAACGCTGTTTTTATAGCCGACTCTGTTCAATGTGGTTATGGGCGTACCGGCAAATTCTTCTCGCAGGATTTTGCAGGAGTTGATGCCGATATATATAGCATGGCCAAAGGAATGGGGAATGGTTTCCCGGTTGGCGGCATCATTATTTCGCCAAAAATACAGCCTGCTTATGGCATGTTAGGTACCACATTTGGTGGCAACCATTTAGCTTGCGCCGCCGGATTAGCTGTGCTGGAAGTAATGGAACAGGACAACCTGATGCAAAATGCAGCTACAGTTGGCGAGTATCTGATAAAGGAGCTTAAAAAACTGGAGCAGGTTAAAGAGGTAAGGGGACGTGGTTTGATGATCGGGATTGAATTGCCCGAAGAATTGGCCCACGCGCGTAAAGAACTTTTATTTAAACACCATATTTTTACAGGAGAGGCTAAACCTAACGTAGTAAGACTATTGCCTGCTTTAAACTTAACCAGGGCACATGCGGATAGGTTCCTGGAAGCATTTGTAGATGTTTTAAATCAATAGATCGTAATATATAATAAACCCGACCAATGAAACTATTTTCTTCTGTAAACGATGTTACCAATATTGATGCCCTTGTAAAAGAAGCATTGGCGCTTAAGCAAAACCCTTATGCCAATCAGCAACTGGGCAAAAATAAAACGCTTGCATTGGTATTTTTAAACCCAAGTTTGCGTACACGCATGAGCACTCAAAAAGCGGCCCTTAACCTGGGCATGAATGTAATGGTGCTTAATATCGATAAAGAAGGTTGGGCTTTGGAGCTTCGCGATGGCGTTGTAATGGACGGAACAACGGTTGAGCATATCCGCGAGGCCGCAGGTGTTATGGGCCAGTATGCAGATATAATCGGGGTGCGTTCATTCCCGGGCCTTCGTAACCGCGAGGAAGATTATAGCGAAATGATATTTAACAAGTTTGTGGAGTTTTGCAAGGTACCTGTGGTGAGCCTGGAATCGGCTACCCGCCATCCTTTGCAAAGCCTTGCAGATTTGGTTACCATAACAGAATTAAAAACAACTGCCCGCCCTAAAGTTGTATTAACCTGGGCGCCGCATATTAAGCCGCTGCCGCAAGCCGTGCCAAATTCATTTTCTGAGTGGATGTGCAAGGCTGATGTTGATTTTACCATCGTGCAACCTAAAGGATATGAACTTTGTGCCGATTTTACCCAAGGTGCAACTATCATTTATAACCAGGAGGAGGCCTTAGCGGGCGCCGATTTTATCTATGTAAAAAACTGGTCAGCCTATGAGCCGTACGGTAACATACTGGGTAAAAATGAGGAATGGATGCTGACCAACGAAAAATTAAAATTCACCAATAATGCTAAGGTTATGCATTGCTTACCTGTTCGCCGCAACTTAGAGCTGTCTGACGAAATTTTGGACGGGCCTAACAGTATTGTTGTACATGAGGCCGGTAACCGAGTTTGGGCGGCGCAGGCTGTGTTAAAGCAAATGTTGGAAAGTTTATAGTCAGCTTTTATAGATGCAAATATTTAGCAAAAATCTTAACTCTTGATTCTCGAGAACTATGTATATACCGGTTTTCAATAAGTTTCCCGACCAGCAAGAGGCCATTTGCTTTATGCAACGCTATAGTTTTGCCACTATAATTACTGCTGATAATAATGTGCCGGTTGCTACCCACCTTCCCTTTTTGATTGAACAGCGCGACAATAAGGTAGTGCTGTTATCTCATTTTGCCAAAGCAAACCCACAGGCATCGGCCATAATTAATAAACCGGTATTGGTGATATTTACCGAACCACATGCTTACATATCCCCCGCTAATTACGAAAAGGAAACTAACGTACCTACCTGGAATTATTTAGCTGTACACGCCTACGGAAAAGCAAGTTTATTAGCCGAAGGGAGTGAAACTGCCGGCCTGTTAACCAAAATGATAAACACTTATGAAGCCGGTTATCTGCAACAATGGAATAACCTTCCCGATGATTACAAGCAAAAAATGATGAAGGGCATTGTGGCATTTGAAATTATTGTCGACGATTTGCAAGGCAAACAAAAGCTAAGTCAGAACAGATCATTACTTGAGCGTGAAAACATTATCAATACCCTAAGTAAAAGCGAAGATTCTGTTGAAAGCGAGATCGCCGAATACATATCGAAATTAAAATAACGCTTATTCTATGTACTTAGATGCCCTGTTTATCATCGCATTAAGCGTAAGCCCCTGCACTATTACCGAAAATATCACTATAAAATAACTTCCTGATAGGATGAGGTGACGATAGGGCGTATTCGGTAAAGTTAGCGCCAGGGCAATCGAAATTCCTCCCCTTAACCCGGCCCAGGTCATTACGTTAATGTTGCTGTAGTTTACCTTTAATGATTGCCTTAAAAATGTAAGCGGTAGCATGATACTTAACCAACGGGCTATCAATATAAATACGATAGAGATGCTCCCGGTAACCCAATAATTATTCACAAATGGTAAATTGATAAGCTGCAGGCCAATCATCACAAACAAAATAGTATTCAGCATTTCATCCACCAGCTGCCAGAACTTCTCCAACGATTCATGCGAACGCTCTTTATTATCCTGGTTAATGGAATGACTACCTGCAAACAAACCTGCGGTTACTACTGCTAATGGGATAGAAAATTCAAAAATTGTAGCCAGTACCGATAAACCCATTACCAAAGCCAAAGAGATAAGCACAATGGTTTGAAAATCCTTTACCGATTTCATGAGCCGCTGTGCCAGATACCCGAAAACGGCCCCGGCTATAATTCCAAGAAAAACTTCCTTCAAAATAAGTATAACTACGTTTGAAGCCTCAATATTTTTTTCGCCCACATTGGTTATCTCAAGTAAAATCACAAATAATACCAGGCCTACCCCATCGTTGAACAGCGATTCGCCCGAGATAATAGTTTCAAGGTGTGCCGGCAATTTTGAGTTTTTAACAATTGCCGAAACCGCCACCGGGTCGGTAGGCGATACCAAAGCTCCAAACAACAGGCAGTAAATAAGCGGCATGTGGATATGAAAAAATGGAGCCAGGTAGTATAAAAGAAAACCAAAAATAGCTGTTGATAATATCACACCTAACGTGCTTAGTACCAACACAGGCCGCATTTCTTTTTTTAGCTTTTTCCCGTCGAGATTAAATGCGCTCGAAAACAACAGGAAACCCAGCATAATATTGAGCACCACCTTCGAAAAATCGATGTTTTTTGCCAGGGTAGTTAAGTAACCAGCCGTTGCAGGGTCAAGTTTATCAACAATTAATATAAGGATAGAAACTATGGTGGCTATCAAAACAATTCCGATGGTACCCGGAAGTTTTATAAAGCGCGCATTTAAATAGGAGAAAAATGCGCTTACAATAACCAATAAAGCAATTACAACAAATAAATCCATAGGCGTTTACTTTTTTACTAATAAAATAAACGCCGCAATGTTTTAAACAACTGATTTTATTTAGACTCAGGATCTGTCATCCGGGTTTCCGTATCAAAATAACGTACAATCAGGCGGTTGTCGCTGTTTTTATTAAAGTAGTTAATGGCCCAGCTAAAAAATATAATTCCCTTATTGGTAAACCCGGCTAAAGACATTAAATGCACAAAGCCCCACAATAACCAGGCAAAAAGTCCCTGGAAATGTAGCTTGCCTAAATCGGCCACCGCTTTATTACGCCCAATTGTAGCTAACGATCCTTTATCTTTATATTTAAACGGCACGGTGGCCTGGTTATTCAATATCCTCACCAGGTTTTTGGCAAGCCACTCTCCCTGCTGGATAGCCGCAGGAGCCACACCCGGATGCCCATTCGGTGTTTCGGGGGTAATCATAGCCGATACATCGCCAATGGCAAAAATATTGCTATAACCATTTACTTTATTAATTTCATCAACTTGTATGCGGTTACCCCTTGTAATATTAGTTGGGGGTAAGCCGGCGGGTACCTCGCCTTTTACGCCTGCAGCCCATAAAACATTGCGGGTAAGTATGGTAGTGCCATCATCTATTTTAAGCAAAACACCATCATAGCTTTGCACGTGTACACTATTGTAAATGGTGACGTCCATGTCTTCCAAAAACTTTTTTGCTTTTGCCGATGCTGCCGGCGAGAAGGCGCCAAGCACAACATCCTTACCTTCAACCAGGTAAACTTTCATATTATGCTTACGCAAGCCATGATAGTCTTTCATTAAAATCAGCTGGCGCATTTCGGCAAGCGCACCGGATAGCTCCACGCCGGTTGGCCCTCCACCTACTACTACAAAAGTCATCAGGGCCGCTTTCTCTTCCGGGTCTTTGGTGACTAACGACATTTCGAGATTTTGCAATATCAAACTACGCAGGTTTAAGGCCTCCGGGATATTCTTCATCGGCATAGCAAAATGTTCAATTTCCTTGTTGCCAAAAAAGTTGGTGTTTGATCCTGTTGCAATAATCAGGTAATCGTAATATATCGTGCCTATATTGCTGGTAAGCGTATTGGTTTCGGGGTGTATCTGTTCAACCTCGGCAAGTGCAAACCTGAAATTCTCCTGCTTTGTAAAAATCCTCCTGATTGGAAAGCCAATAGAATCGGCGGCTATAGAACCGGCAGCTACCTGGTACAGCAAGGGCTGAAATGTATGGTAATTATGTTTATCAAGCAACAGTACATCAACCGGTGCATTTTTAAGGTTCTTAGCTAATTCAAGTCCTCCAAAACCGCCGCCGATGATCACAACACGTGGCTTTGTACCTTTCTTTTTATCCATAGGAAAAATTTACAGCAAGTTTAATGCCTTAAATTGATGTATACTAATTATTTCATAATCAAATTGTAAACTTACAATAGTGTAACCAAACAATCATTTTTGAATCATTTTTACGGAAAATAGACTATAATTTCTTATTTTTAACAGATTTCTATTTAAAATGCGGTCAAATTAACAAGTGCCGTGTTAAATTATTGTGAAGAATGAACAAAAGTGATACAGTTTCTATTAAATCGACCGAAATAGCAGTCAAAAAAAGTCTGCATGTTATCAAAATCGGTGGAAATGTAATAGATAACTCCGAAAACTTATATCATTTCCTGAAAGATTTTGAAACGCTGGATGGATATAAAATATTGGTACATGGCGGCGGCAAGGTAGCAACACAAATAGCAGGCGATTTAGGCATTGAAGCGAAGCTTGTTGATGGCAGGCGCATAACCGATATTGAAACGCTAAAAGTGGTTACCATGGTATATGGCGGCCTCATCAATAAAAATATAGTGGCTCAGTTACAGCGTTTTGGCAATAACGCCATAGGGCTTACAGGTGCGGATGGTAATTTTATAAAAGCAAAAAAACGCCCGGTAAAAACTATTGATTATGGTTTTGTGGGCGATATCGACGAAAACTCTATCAACCCGGGTAATATAAGCAAATTGATGGAAGCGGGCTTTACCCCCGTTTTTTGCGCAATAACGCATGATGGCGAAGGGCAGTTACTAAATACTAATGCCGATACCATTGCATCGGCATTAGCGGTGAACCTGGCATCGTTATATGATACAACCCTGATTTATTGCTTTGAAAAAAAGGGGGTTTTGCAGGATATTGATGATGACGACTCATTAATACGAGAAATAAACCCCGAGCATTATGAAGAATTAAAAAAAGAACGAATTATACACAGCGGTATGCTGCCTAAACTCGATAATGCATTTACAGCGATAGCCTGCGGCGTAAAAGCGGTAATAATTGGCAAAAGCGACGATTTAGGAAATATAAAGAACAACAAACCATTTGGAACTCGTTTAAGTAAAACCACATGAACGCATCACAGCAAATAGCCATTTTGGGCTCTGGAAACATCGGGCTTTCGTTAGCCAAAGGGTTGGTTAAAGCAGGTATTTGCAAACCCCAGCAAATAACACTTACACGCAGAAATGTAGCTGCGCTGGCAGATTACGCCGCTTTAGGCTACCATACCACCGATAACAATTTAAAAGCTGTTAAAAAATCGGATATCATAGTTTTGGCAGTTTTGCCGCAGCAGTTAAATAAGTTACTTGACGAAATAAGGCCTGCAATTAAGCCCGAAAAACAACTCCTGATATCAGTAATATCCGGCGTTAGCTGCAGCGATATCCGCCAGCAACTGGAATTAAACGTGCAGGTGGTGCGTGCTATGCCCAATACCGCAATAGCCATTGGCCACTCCATGACCTGTATTGCCACCGATAACGGTACCAATAAAAACATTAACCTGGTAAAATCACTTTTTGATACCGTTGGCGTAAGTATCCAGATTAATGAAGAATTAATGACATCAGCTACCGCACTTTGTGCCTGTGGTATTGCTTTCTTTTTGCGCTCTATCCGCGCTGCGTCGCAAGGTGGCACGGAGATTGGTTTTCACGCCGGCGATGCACTAAAAATGGCTGCGCAAACAGCCAAAGGTGCTGCCGATTTATTATTGCAGCTATCATCGCACCCCGAACAGGAAATTGATAAGGTAACATCGCCAAGCGGTTGTACCATTGCAGGGCTTAATGAGATGGAACACAATGGCTTTAGTTCGGCGATGATAAAGGGTATTAAGCTATCTGCCGAAAAGGCCGGCGACCTTTATAAAAAGGAAGAGCATTAATATTGACACACAAATTGTCGTAAATCTTTTCTAATTACACGAATTAGGTTGGGTTCGGGACAATGCTGCCATACACTAGTTAGTGCCGGTTATCTCGAATTTCAGGAATTGGATTAGCGTAAAGGCAGTTATATTATATAAAGTTTTCATATCTAAATAGACAGAAATTTGTTTTTTATTCGTGTAATCCGACAAAATTCGTGTCTATTCGTGTTTTAAAATAATGTTAACAGTAGAAAAAATCGGCGGTACATCCATGACCGCATTGGGTGATGTCATCAAAAACATTATCCTGTTTGAACGCAGCGGCAACCAGCTTTACAACCGCATCTTTGTAGTATCGGCATTTTCGGGGGTAACCAACCTCCTGCTCGAAAATAAAAAGACCAAGGCCCCTGGTGTTTATCACCGTTTGGCAACTTATAAAGATTTCCATAAGCCCCTTAAAGAACTTATTGTTAAACTAAAACAACTCAATAAAAACTATGAAGGCCTTGGCTTAAACCTTGCCCAGGCCGATGCTTTTATTGAGCAACGCCTTAAAGACGCACAAACTTACCTGGAAAATATTGCCAACATCCTTGCTTCTGGCTATGTAAATAAGGCCGATGTTTTGCTGGCGGCACGCGAAATCCTGGCATCTATAGGCGAAAGTCACTCGGCGTTTGTTTTTGCCAATATCCTGCAAAATATGGGCATCAACGCCACTTTTGTAGATTTAAGCGGCTTCCATGATCACCGGTCCTTAACTATAGATCAGCGCATCCGGAAAGATCTGCAACATATAGATTTTGCCGGCACCATCACTATAGTAACCGGTTATGCCAAAGGTACTGAAGGTATTATGCGCGAGTTTGACCGGGGCTACTCTGAAGTTACTTTTAGTAAAATAGCTGTTGAAGTAAAACCGCAGGAAGCCATAATACATAAAGAATACCATTTGTGTACTGCCGACCCGCAATTGGTTGGTGTCGAAAATTGTTTCCCGGTGGGCAATACCAACTACGATGTGGCCGACCAATTGGCCGATGTGGGCATGGAGGCTATCCACCCAAAAGCATCCAAACCATTAGAGATCAATGATATTGACCTGCGAATAAAAAACACTTTCCAACCCGAACATCCCGGCACGCTAATCACACGCGAGTACATATGTGATAAAAAAAGGGTTGAAGTAATTACCGGAACCGAGCAAGTAATGATGATTGATATATACGACCCATCGATGGTGGGCAACGTAGGTACCGATTTTCATATCATGCAGCTATTTTATAAATATGGCGTAAGCTATACTTTTAAGGCCACCAGCGCCAACAGTATCTCGATTGTGATATGGGATAAGGATTTCAATAAAAAGCTGATACAGGAATTAGAAGATGATTACGAGAAAGTAACTGTTGAAAAAATGGCAATGGTATGCCTAATCGGTTCCAATATGGATCAGCCGGGTTTATTGGCCAAATCGGCAACGGCACTGGCACAAAATGGTATCAATATTAAAAGCTGTGGCTTTGCCCTGCGTAAGGTAAACATCCAGTTTTTGGTTGCAAGAGAAGATTTTGCCGAAGCTATAAAAGCTTTGAATAAGGCGATGATATAGTCTGAAGGAAAAGGTCGACGGTGAAAATTTGTAGTAGAAACACTCAATTTTCACTCTTCGGCTTTTCCGTATTTAAAGCTTTTATACTGTAACTATTCAACATTGTTAATAGTTCTGATAAATAAGCATTCACATTTCCAAGCCTGATAGTTTTAGGAGCCTGGCGTATTAAAATCTGGCCGGTTGAAGTTTGCTTTGCAACCGGGTACATTTTAATCATGAGTGAACCGTTTTCTTCCTCAATTTCGTCAATATCTGCCCAATAATATTTTACATTTTTAACATGGTCATAAATACAAACTTCATCAAATTCAAGCTGGGGTTCTTTATTTATTGCTACTAGTATTGATCTTAAATTTGAATAGAAAAGGCTGATCAGGTTAAACGCAAAACCTATGTAAATAAACCAACTTGCCACTGCTGAAATATTCTTGCTAAAAAAGATAACAAGTATCCATATTACAGTTATAACTAATTGCAAAATCAACCCGGTGCCAAATTTAAAATAGTATTTCATCCTTCATCAAATGTAACAAATTACCCTAAAGTAACTAGCTTTTACCTTTCGGATTAACCCGTCTCTTCTTCCGCCTACATTGTAACTTTCCCGTGGTTAATTTTTATAAGCGGGCAATTTTGAGCATATTTAATGGTTAACAAAGTTGATATGCGTAAACTTTTACTAATAACCCTTTTATCGGCTATCAATGTTAGCCTATCCGCTCAAACAATCCCAAAAAAACCGTTAGACCATGCTGTTTTTGACGGATGGCAAAACATAACCGGCCAGCGGATAAGTAATGACGGTAAATGGATTATGTATGTTGTGAAACCGCAGGAGGGCGATGCCCAACTGGTGATAACTGATTCAAAAAACACGACCAAATTGCAAATACCACGTGCCGATACGGCGCGTTTCAGCAGCGATGGTAAATTCGCTGTATTCCAGATCAGGCCTTTTTTTAAAGATACCAGGCAGGCTAAGATCAAGAAGAAAAAACAGCCGGAATTCCCTAAGGACACTTTAGGATTTATTTCGCTTTCAACCCAAAATATCATCAAAATACCGTCGGTGAGAAACTTTAAGATAGCCGAGAGCGCCAATGTAATCGCCTATCTGTCTGCTACTGATACAATAAAAAAGCCTTCGCCTGGCGACACCTCCAAAAAAGCTGTTAAAGAAACTACCGCGCCGTCAACGCAGGACGGTGCCGACCTTACAGTAAAACAATTGGCAGGCACCATAACCCATACATTTAAATACGTTACCGATTACCAGGTAAGCAAGAATGGTAAGCTGGTGGCTTTTGCGGTTACCGCGCCGGCAAAGCAAAAGCAAGTTACTTCTGGCCTATATGTTTTTGATGTAGATAAAAATGTAGTAAAAGCTATCAGCAAAGGCAGGGGAAATTACCACAACATAACCATCGATGACGCGGGCAGGCAAATTGCTTTTGCCGCCGAGAAGAACCCCGAGAAAGCCCTGGTAAAACCATTTAAACTTTACTATTACAACCTAACCCGCGACAGTGCTACGGTGATAGCCGCCGAAGGATTAGAAACAATGCCCGATAAATGGGCCGTGAGCGGCGATGGTAAAATATATTTCAGCAAGAGTGGCACAAACTTGTTTTTTGGCACCGCCCCTATCCCCAAACCGGCCGATACTACCATTGTTGATTTTGAAGTAGCCCGGCTTGATATCTGGAATTATAAAGATGATTACCTGCAGCCCCAACAGCTAAAAAACCTGCAAAAGGAACTCAAAAGAAGCTATCTTGCTGTAATCAGGCCCGAAGACCCAACATCCAAACAGATACAATTGGGCAACAAGGCAATCCCCGAAGTTTTTGTGGCCGAGAATAAGGACGCACGTTATGTTTTGGGGGTTACAGATACCGGCGCACGCGTACAATCCCAATGGGAAGGCGACACCAAACAACAAGCCATTTTAATTGATACCAAAAGCGGCAACAAACGGCTGATAAACCAAGGTGTAAAAGCGAGTTATCGTATCTCGCCGGACGGCCAATTTGTGGCATGGTTCAATTTTGCCGATCAGCAGTGGTACAGCTACCAGATCATGACCGGCGCCAAAACAAACCTGACTAAATCAATCGGCACAAAAATGGGCGACGAATTGAATGATGTGCCCAACTATGCCCAGGATTACGGCTTAGCAGGCTGGACAAAAGATGATAACTCAATATTTATTTACGACCGGTACGATATCTGGAGCATTGACCAGGCAACGGGCGACGCCACAAACTTTACCAATGGTATAGGGCGCAAAAACAAACTCATTATCCGGTACGACATTACCGATCCCGAACAAAAATTTATTCCCTCAAAACAGCCTATGTGGTTACTGGCACAGGATGAAGAAACAAAGCAATGGGGATATTTTGTAAAAACACCCGAGAGCAAATCACCGCCTGAAAAGGTAACCTGGGGCAAATACAGCTATGGCGATTTAACCCGGGCAAAAAAGGCGGCAATTTACATCTACACCAAAGCGAATTATGAATCTTCGCCCGATTTGTACGTGTCAACCGACCTGAAAAAAGAGGCTAAGCTAAGCAGCATCAACCCCCAGCAGGCCCAATACAACTGGGGAACGGCCGAACTGGTGCACTGGACTACTCCTAAGGGTTATAAGTCGACCGGTATTTTATATAAGCCCGAGGATTTCGACGCTAATAAAAAATACCCCATGGTAGTTTATTTTTACGAGAAACTATCCGAAGGATTGTATAACTACCTGCCCCCTGCACCTACCCCGTCGCGCCTGCCTATTTCATTTTTTGTGAGTAACGGCTATTTGATTTTTGCACCTGATATCAGTTATGAAACCGGCCATCCCGGCGCTTCGGCAGTTGAATTCATCAATTCTGGGGTCGAATCTCTGAAAAAGAATTCATGGGTTGATGGCGCACATATAGGCATCCAGGGGCAAAGCTGGGGAGGCTACCAGGTGGCCTACCTGGTTACCCAAACCAACATGTACGCCGCCGCATGGGCCGGTGCTCCTGTTGCCAACATGACCTCGGCCTACGGAGGTATCCGCTGGGAATCGGGTGTTAACCGGCAGTTTCAGTACGAGAAAACACAAAGCCGAATTGGCGCTACATTATGGGAAAAGCCTGAGTTGTATATCGAGAACTCACCCTTATTCCAATTACCCAAAGTACAAACACCTGTTATGATTATGAGTAATGATGCTGATGGCGCGGTGCCCTGGTACCAGGGAATAGAAATGTTTACAGCCCTGCGCCGCCTGGGCAAACCGGTTTGGCTGCTGCAATATAACGGCGAAGCACATAACCTGGTTCAGCGGCAAAACCGCAAAGATATTACAATCCGCGAACAGCAATATTTCGACCACTTTTTGAAAGGTGCACCAATGCCTGTCTGGATGGCCAAAGGTGTACCTGCTGTGGATAAAGGTAAAGACTGGGGTTTTGAGTTGGTAAAGTAGAGAACCGCACTAAATCTCCCCAGGGTAAACGCATCCAAATAGCTAATGGAATGAGTTTATGGCGTCGGTAAGATATGAGCATCAAACAACGTCTTGTTTTTACTGGCTGATCCTGGTTAAATGATCCGTCTACCGAAGGCACTTGTATTGGCCAACAACAGGCACAAGTATTTGGATGCGCCTAAATTGTGCGATCAGTTTAGTGTTAACCATGATAAAATATAAAATATTGACTATCAAATATTTATAAATATCTTATCTGAAATGTGTTAAGTTATGTTAACCCAATTAGCTGGGTTTTTCCTGTAAATTTCCCTAAAGAAGGAATTTTTATATTTTATAAAACGCCATTCCGTTTCCAGAAAAAGAAGTTTGAAAACAACAAAGCCGGATTGATTAGTCCGGCTTTGTTGTTTTATATAAAGAGTTGTTTATATCTCTCTGTTTGCATCCCATTTCTCCAGGTAGTCGGCTACGCGGCGCACAAATGAGCCTCCTAAGGCACCATCAACAACCCTATGGTCATATGACAACGACAGGAACATCATGTGGCGGATGGCAATTACATCACCTTGTGGGGTTTCAATTACCGCCGGTTTTTTCTTAATGGCGCCAACTGCCAGTATAGCTACCTGTGGCTGGTTAATAATTGGTGTACCCATCACATTCCCAAACGAACCTACGTTGGTTATTGTAAATGTACCGTCCCTAACATCATCCGGTAATAATTTACCTATACGGGCGCGGTTAGCCAGGTCATTAACTGCTTTGGTAATTCCCAGCAGGTTTAACTCATCGGCTTTTTTAATCACCGGTACTATCAGGTTACCACTTGGCAACGCCGTTGCCATACTGATATTGATGGCTGCCTTTTTAATGATTTGCGTACCATTAACCGTTACGTTAATCATCGGAAAATCTTTGATCGCCTTAACTACGGCCTCAATAAATATCGGTGTAAAGGTTATTTTTTCATTCTCGCGTTTTTCAAAACTGCTTTTCACCTTTTCGCGCCATAAAACCAGGCCCGTTACATCAGCCTCAACAAATGAGGTAACATGCGGCGAAGTTTGCTTGCTCATCACCATATGGTCGGCAATCAGTCGGCGCATCCTGTCCATCTCGATAATCTCATCGGCTCCGGAAACCGAGATTAATGGCGGCGTCGGTTTTGCCGGTGCAGCCTCTGCTTTGGGCTCGGGTGCTTTTACAGGCTCCGCAACAGGTTGCGGTTGAGGTGGTGCCACAATCTCAGGCTCTCTAACAGGTCCAGGCTCCGGAATTGCAGTGGCAGGCTCTTCGGCGGTTACCACATCATTTAAAGTATCCGGTTGGTTTACCGCACTTTCTTCAGGTAACACAGCGTTTGTTGGCTCAACAGTTGTTTCTGGAGTTTCAGTAACGGGTTGTACTATGCTTTGTGTATTGTTTTCAACAGTAACTTCTGTTTTTTGAGCAGATGCCGGGGAGTTCTTATATTGAATATAACTTAACAGATCATCTTTGGTTAAACGGCCTTCAGACCCGGTACCGGGGATACGATCAAGTTCGTCAATGCTGATATTCTCCTGGCTGGCGATGTTACGCACCAAAGGCGAGTAAAAACGTCCCTCACCTTTAAAATTCTGATCGTAAGGCGATGGCGCCTGGGGTTCAAGCTGTGAAATTCCCGGGATATCAACAGGTGCCGCGATATCAGGTTGATATTCTGTAACCTCGTGATTTTCAATCACAGGTGCTGGTGCATCGTACCTAACCTCATTAAACGGGGTGTATTCCTTAAAGTCAGTTTGACTTTCTTCAACAGGAGCAGATTCTGCTACGTGAGGCACTTCAACAGCAGGAATTGTTGTTTCAACTTCCGGCGCTGAGCTTACATCCGATCCGCCAGCTGCCTGTTCCGGCTCGTCAGTTTCAATAATGGCAATTATCGCCCCTACCTGCACTACATCATTTTCCTGGTATAACTGCTCTATTAATTTACCGGCAACGGGTGATGGCACATCAGAATCAACTTTATCAGTCGCAATCTCCATTACTGCTTCGTCGGCATCAACGCGATCTCCTGGATTTTTATTCCATTTAATTACGGTTGCCTCCGCAACACTTTCACCCATTTTTGGCAATAATAGTTGATATTTGGCCATAGATACAAATTATACTTTAAGCACAAAATTATGCATTTTGAAGGTTAATCTGCAACATCTGTTAGTAAAGTATTCAACATCGACAATGCAGTTACAGCGCTCCTTTCGATGTTTTGCTGCCTTTTGTTGCCAAATGTGTATTTCTTTACTAACAATTTCCCCTTGCCCGAAACCGCAATCCACACAGTACCAACAGGTTTATCTTCGGTGCCTCCATCGGGGCCGGCTATGCCCGTTATGGATATGGCAAAATCCGACTTAAAATTTAATAACGCACCTTCTACCATTTCCTTCACAGTTTGCTCGCTTACGGCACCAAAAGTTGCCAAAGTTTCTGGTTTTACCCCAAGAATATGCTCTTTCAACTCGTACGAATACACAATTCCTCCACCAAAAAACACTTTTGATGAACCGGCGTGCTGCGTAAAAAGATGAGAAAGGTATCCACCGGTACAGCTTTCGGCCACTGATAAAGTAAGCCCTTTTTCAGCCATTTTGTTCAGGATCGCTTTTTCTAACGGAATGTCTTCAGCAACAACAAAAACCCGGCCTATGCGTTCAATTATTTTTCCGGCAAATTCATCAACGCCTTTTTGCATCAAAGCAACGTCATCACCAAAAGCACTCAGCCGCAGCCTAACCTGGCCCAATTTGGGTAAATAAGCCAGCTTAATATACGATGGCAAGGCATCTTCAATATCTGCAATTCTTTCGGCCAAAAATGATTCGCCTTCTCCAACTGTTAAAAGTGTTTTGTGAATGATGGATGGTAGTTTAAGCGTATTCTTCAACTTCGGTATCACCCCATCTTCCATCATATACATCATCTCGAACGGAACCCCCGGCATCGATATATATATCACCCCATCATGATTAAACCACATACCTGGCGCTGTACCGTTTTTGTTTAATATGATCTCGCAATTTGCCGGTACTTGTGCCTGTAATTTGTTTATTTCAAGTAATGGCCGGTTATATTTAGCAAAAATACGCGCCACATTTTCCAATGCGTCTTTATCCTCCATCATACCAACGCCAAAGTACTCGGCTAATGTTTTTTTGGTGATATCGTCTTTTGTCGGCCCCAATCCACCGGTTATAAAAACAACCTTAGCGCGGCCCGCTGCTTCGGCCAATGCCTTAAGGATATGTTCCCTGTCATCAGATACCGACGAGATTTGTTTTATCCTTACCCCTATTTTATTGAGCTCCTTAGCCATCCAGGCCGAATTGGTATCAACAATTTGTCCTATCAGTATTTCGTCGCCAATGGTTATGATCTCTGCCAGCATAGTAATTAATAAAAAGTTCTGCTACTTGAATAATCGTTTCTCTTACTCAGTTTTAAGTCCTGCAAAATAGTCGATTTTACCTTTAATGTAACATTATATGATTTTAAATAGCCAAAGGGTACCCATTGAAACGACAGGTCCCAGCAATGCAGGTCGCGATAAATGGAAAATGAAGTAGCGCTGGCCAGTTTCATTGCCTTAAAATCGTAGTTGGTTGAATATTGTATTTTCCACTTTTGGGTAATGCTTACATCCCCGCTTATCATGAGCGTGTTACTGGTAGATACCTGGTTAAGATAATTACTATAACTATAGCTATAATTTAAAGATATATTCCAGGGCACATTAAAATCTACATATGAATTAGGGTCGCTGTTTACCAATGCCAGGCGTTGCAGTTGAGGGGCACCTGCCCCTTGTAAAGTATTCACATTAGGCGTGCCGGGTGCTTTGGCCGATGTCGAGTTTAAGCTACCACTCATAGATATGCTCAATTGGTTTAACAACGGAAACTGCCCGTTTGACCACCTGAACTTATTAATCCGCTGGCTGGTACGTACGATAGTGTTGTTGGCGATAGAATCATGCACAGCGGTAACATAAGGATCAAACGAGCCGCTGAAACTGATATTTACCTTTTGCTTAAAAATAGCCGTGTGCCCCGAAAACTGAATATTAGCCAGTTTCATAGAGTCGGCAGCAAAATTGTAGAAGCTCGAAAACGATAAACCCTGCAATAAAGTGATCTTCCTCTCGGTAGCCGATGTATCCGTACTTTTGGGTTTTAACTTAGCTTCGATGGTATTATCCAGTGCGAAGCTGATACCTGCCTGCTTACCTGCCGACGGATAGCCATATACCCCGTTTTCTAAAATTGAATACTTCTGGTAGGTATAAGGATAAGGTACGCTTGCCTGGCTTACCGCGGTTTTATAATATCCGTAGCTGGGATCGCTAAAATCAGGCGTGTAGCCAAACCCGATAGATGGGGTCATTACGTGCCTTATAGCTTTCAAATTGCCTTTAAAGTTTAACGTACCGTATAATTTGGTTGACAGGCCCGTGCTTAAACTATAATTGCCGGCACGTTTAAAGCCTTGTAAAGTATCAACCAATAATTGATCGGAACTGCTGATACTTCCGCGCTCAAAATGTTTGTTTACCGATTGAAAATACCAACGCTCGGTATAATTCACGCTGCTATTAAACTGAAAGTACTTGAGCACATTTAAACCCAAACTTACCGGTATCTGGTGTTGAAAACCATTTTGAAGGCGGCGGGTAATCGTACTTTTAAAAAGTTCAGATTCGGGAATGCTGTTTACCTTATTGGTAGCATTCAGGTTATAACTCACCGTTATTTTTTGATACCATTTTTGCTCGCCAACCCTGTCTTTTGAATCAAAAGGATTAATTGACGACATACCAAAAGCAATGGTTGGCAACTCTATGGTAATTGTTTTATTGGCTATATCCTGGCTGTGGCCAATACCCACACTTAAATTAAATGGCGTACCGGCCCAGGTTTTACCATAGGAGATACTTGACCGTAAACTACTCTGCGCCGCGGTAACCACGTTATAATTTGATGTTGATGGGTTACGCGAAAAATAACCCGAGGTACCGGCATTTACCGACGCACTAAATGTTGATCCTGGATTTGCGCTCGGGTCCTGTGAGTGTGTCCAGTCGATATGTATATCTTTTACTGCAGGATCGCCCGGCAAACCGTAATTATGCGATCCGTAACTTAAAGACAGGTTACCTGTATACTTATAACGCACAAGGTAACGTGCTGTGGAGTTTACCTCATATGATCCTTTGGAGTAAATAGTACCCGTAGTGGTTAAGTCCATATAATCACTCAACCCCAGGTAATAACCAAAACCTGCTAATTTAAAGCCCAGTTTTGCATCCTCGCCAAAAGTTGGCAGGATAACCCCGGATGTTCGCGAATCGGGCTTGGGAAAAAAGCCGAACGGAATAGCAAGCGGTAATGGCACCCCTTCAATTTCGAGATAAGCCGGGCCAGATATAATCCTGTTTTTTTCGCCGATACCTTTGGTAATTACTATACCAAAGTGTGTATCGGGATAAGGCAAATCGCAGGTGCTAAAAATTACGTTGCGGTAAGCCACTTCTGTTTCGTTAAGTTTTTTTGCCTGGCCGCCCGATATAAAATTGCCTTCCTGCTCCGATGCCGGGTTATAAAGCTTTCCTTTTTTTGTAGTATAATTAAACAGCAACGAGTCGGATGCTATTGGTTTCTCGTTTTTTGACTTTGACAAAGGCCTCCCGATGTAACGCTTGGTCCGCGGGTCGATGCTACCGCTGGCAAATATGAGGTGGTTTTTCTGGTCGACCCGGATATAATCGGCATCCAACTCAAAATCTTCATAAGTTACCCTGGCGCGCCCATACAGGTATAAAATATTATGCTCATTATCAACAACGGTCGAGTCCTCGGCCACCGCTTTAACTTCAGATTGAATGCCCTCTTTCTTTTTTGTCGTATCCGTTTCGGGCAACTTGGTTTGGGGTTTCCCAGGAATGGTTGGCTTAGCCTGGATGTTTTTATTTTTATTGGTATCTGCCTTAACAACAGTATCTACAGCGGGGGTAATATTATAAGTACTGTTTACACCCTGCCCATCTGCATTTAGATTTGGCTTATTTTGCTTAGATTTCTTAACTTTAAGAAGTTTCCTGTCTCTTGCCTTAGTGGTGTCGAGTTTAATGATCGTATCTGCGACGGCCTTGCGGCTATGCCTGTTATATGTACCTTTGCTTTCGGCAACCAGTACATTTACCGTTAAAATAATTGCAAGCAGAAAAAAAAGAGTTATGAATTTCAAAATTGATTATGAATAGTATTTTTGCAGATATAGTTAACAGCGTTCAAAAATAATGAAAAATAGGGCATTGAAAAGATTGATTTATAGTTTATCGGTATTGTTGGTACTCCTTTCATCGTTCCCACTTATTTCTTACGGCCTCATCAAAACAGATACGGTTGTTAATTCGGGTTTCAAAATAAAAACTATTGTCGTTGATGCTGGTCATGGCGGCAAGCCCACCGGGACGGGGCATTTCTCGCACGGAGCATCAGGAAGTTTTTCTTCAGAAAGAGATGTAACGCTTGCTATCGCTTTAAAATTGCGGGCTGCCATAGAAAAAGATATGGCCGGGGTGAAGGCTGTTTTAACCCGATCGACAGAGGATGATGTATCGTTTGAACGCCGCGCCGAAATAGCTAACGAAAACAAAGGGAACCTTTTTATATCCATCCATTGCAACTCACTATCTGACAGGCGTGTGCGCGAAAAAGTTGGCACAAAACGTCATAAACCGGTTTACCGTACCGTGAGCGTACCAGACCGTTCGGGCAAGGGTGTGTTGTTATTGGTTTATGGTTTACACCGGTCAAAAGAAGAAGAAAGGACCATAGTACATAACCAGGTTGAAGAAGACTCGGGAATGGATGCCGGTTTGGATCCGGACGACCCGATTACCATTATTTTAACCAACGAGTATAAAAGAAAATTCAGACAGCAAAGTATTAAACTGGCTACTTTAATTAATAGCGAGTTTGTTGAAACCGATGGACGCCCAAGCGAGGGTTTAAGGGAACAGGGTATTTATGTGTTATGCCATACGGCAATGCCATCTGTTTTGGTTGAAACAGGGTACATTAATAACCCAAGCGATGAAGCATACTTAAACTCGGAAGACGGGCAAAACCAAATTGTAAGTTCAATTGTGCGTGCGTTGTTAAATTATAAGAACGATGTTGAGCATGTATCGCAATAATTTGCACACGAATTTGTTACTAATTATATCGAATTTCACGAATTATAAAAGTTGAATATAACGAGACACACTAATATTTTCGAATTGAGATGAATTACAAAAATTATAAAATCAATTGTTTTTTTTCAATTCGCGATAATTAGTGGGTATCAAAACTTAATCAGTTGTTCAAACGTATATTTGCATATAACATCACCTGTACCGCGGGCATAGCCGGCAAAAAACATTTAAACATAATCACACTACTTAATGAAAATTTCAAACGAAACAAAAATTGGCGCCCTCACGGTAATTGCAATCACCATACTTGTTTTAGGATACAGCTTTTTAAAAGGCAACGATGTATTTTCGGGATCAAATAAGTTTTACGCCGTTTATAATAGCGTTGAAGGCCTTGGCGTATCAAAACCGGTGTTGGTAAATGGTTTCCAGATTGGCCGTATTTCAAAAATGGAGCTTCAGCCGGATGGACACACCATAGTTGAATTTAAAATTGAAGAGAAATACGATATCCCAAACAACACCCTGGCCAAGCTGGAAAGCACCGATCTTTTAGGTAGCAAAGCCATCGTTTTTGAGTTGGGCAACAGCAAAATACTTGCCGAAAATAAAGATACTTTGAAGGCCGACATACAGGGAAGCCTGGCCGAAAGCCTGCAGCCGATACAAAAAAAGGCCGAAATGCTGATTACAAAACTCGATTCGTCGTTAGCGGCTATCAATAAGATACTGAACCCAAACTTTCAGAAAAATGTTGACCGCAGTTTTATGAGCATTGCCAATTCATTGCAAACACTGGAGGGGGTTACCAAAAAGATAGATAACCTTGTTGGCACCCAAACCAAACATATTGACGTGATACTATCAAATGCCGAAGTGGTATCGTCGAATTTAAAAACCAGTACCGGGCATATCAACGGCATGGCTACCAATGTTGAAAAAATCAGCAACGATATAGCAGCATCAAACATTAAAAACACATTGGATAATGCCAACAAAGCTATGGCCGATTTACAGGCTACTATCGCCAATATCAACTCCACCAAGGGAACCTTAGGCTTGTTAATGAACGACGATAAAGTTTACAAAAACATGGATGCAGCCACCAACAGCCTAAACAACCTGTTGCTTGATTTAAAAGCCCATCCTAAACGTTACGTAAGCTTCTCGGTATTTGGTGGTAAAAAAGACTAAAAGAAGAGCCGAGGATTAATTAGGACCAATATCCAGGCCCTGTTACCAGGGCTATACCTGTGCCGCTACTTCGCCTGTAAAGAATCTCTCTTTACAGGCATATCAAGTTACAATGCGTGCCTTTTTTAGCGCACCCTCCGCAGATCAGATTGCCCCCCCAATTGGCCAATAAACCACATCTGTTTTGCCCTGGTCGATTACCTTTAGTACTTAAGTTCTGTTAATCGGTAGTCGCTGTTAGTAATGATACAATTATTAAGGTGAACAGTTTATCAATACAAAAAAATCCCCTCTCTGCCCTATCTATTCCATTACATTAAGTGTATTAAACAGACTTTAAACATTTGTAATAGTATTTTATTAATCCGTCGTAGTTCAAATAACATAAACATGTGACATTTGAGCGGTAATCAATTCAATAAGGTTACCATAGCCAATAAAAATTATAAACTTTTTACATTTTATTTCTGTCCAGGGAAGTCTTTGGTATATATCCGCAATCGATTGCAAGACAACATTGAACAGAAATTAAGCAGTTATACACTTGAAGCCGGTTGTAAAGATTACAGTCGCTTACAACCGGAACGTACCTGATAAACCAATTATAATAAAAACCAATTATGATAAAAAAATGAACACTTAGACACGCTATGGAGATGCCCTTGTCAAGGACAGGCGGTGAACAACTATTTACATAATGATAAATCTAAATTTATATGAGAAAACTTAAACTTATTAATTTTACCTGGTGGAAAATAAGCTGTTCAATTATATTATTGAGCATATTTTCCGTTACGGCTTACGCGCAGTCAATTGCGCTTCATGGACGGATTGTGGATGAAAATGGCGGGCCCCTCCCAGGTGCTACGGTTCGCATAACCGGTACAACAACCGCGACAGTGACAACCGCCAACGGCGATTTTACGCTGAACGTACCTTCCAATACCAAAAGTATTACTATCTCTTTTTTGGGATATGTTGATCAAACAAAAAACATCACGACCGGCACCGGCAATTTAGGCACCCTAACAATGGTTAAAACTTCCAGGGACATCAGCGAAGTTGTGGTGGTGGGTTATGGCACCCAACGGCGGGAAGCCGTTACCGGATCTGTTGCCTCTATCAGCGGAGATAGGATGCGCGACGTACCGGCACCTAACATCAGCCAGGCTATACAGGGGCGTTTACCCGGGGTGGACATATCACAAACGTCTACAAAACCAGGTGCAACCACGCAAATTCTTATCCGGGGCCAGCGTTCGCTCACGGCCAGTAACGATCCGTTGATCGTGTTAGACGGAATTCCATTTGTAGGCTCTATCGGCGATATTAACCCAAACGACATTAAAAGTATCGACATATTAAAAGATGCTTCGGCAACAGCGATTTATGGATCAAGGGGTGCCAACGGTGTTATCATCTTAACAACAAACAGGGGACAAACCGGTGCAAATGCCAAAATATCCTATAACGGATATTATGGCACACAGACGCTTTTTAGCAGATATCCTATGATGAACGGGCCCGAATTTGTTGCGCTTCGTAAAGCTGCCGGCTTGTATACCGTTAACGGAACGGATGAAGATAATAATGTAAATACCGACTGGCAAAAGCTGTTTTACAGAACAGGCATGGTTAACAGTCATGATGTTGGCGTTTCGGGCGGAAGCCAGACAGGAAGCTATAACTTTGGGGGAGGATATTACCGTAACCAGGGCCTTATTCCCACGCAGCAATACACGCGCTATGCAATGCGGGGCTCTGTTGATCAGTCTGTAGGTAAATATGTAAAAATCGGTTTTACAACCAACAATAATTATACACTAAACGAAGGTGGCCAGATCAGCGTAGGCAGTGTTCTGGGCTTTACCCCCATTACCAATCCATATAATACAGATGGTACATTAAAAAGAACCGTAAAAATGCCTGCAGACGAAAGCTTCGTACTTACAAAGGGCGTAGTTAACAACTTACATGATCAATGGTTAAATGAAACCAGGAGTTACGCAACCTATAACTCGGTTTACGGTGAAGTAAAAATTCCCTGGGTAGAGGGTTTGAAGTACCGGGTTAACCTCGGCTTGGATTTCATCCAGGGGAATGACGGAAATTATACCGGCGTGGGTGTAAATAGTACTACTCCTACAACCTCATCAACGGCAGGTGTTGGCAACCGGCAAACCTATCATTGGGCGCTGGAAAACTTATTGACCTACGATCACACTTTTGCCCAAAAGCACAATTTGAATGTAGTGGCACTGTATTCGGCCGAGCAAACTAAGTATAACAGTTCATCCATGTCGGCAAAAGATATTCCTGCAGATGCCTTCCAGTTTTATAACCTGGGTGCGGCCACCGGCGAAATTACTATTGGCAACGGAAATTACAGCTTAAGCGGTTTGTCGTCTTATATGGGCCGGGTGATGTACTCTTATGATAACCGTTACCTGCTTTCAGCTACCGTGCGGTCCGATGCATCTTCACGGTTGGCCCCGGGATATAAGTGGCATACTTATCCCGCAGTATCCGTCGGCTGGAATGTCATGAATGAATCATTTATGAAAGAGATTACCACCATTGACAATTTGAAACTGCGTGTGGGTTATGGACAAACTTCTAACCAGGCTGTAAACGCCTACCAAACACTTGGCACTTTAAATTCCCGCCAATATAACTTTGGCGACAACACCTACGCCACCGGTTATTATGTATCACAATTGCCAAACCCTAAGTTGGGATGGGAATATTCCGAAACATGGAACTATGGCCTGGATTTTTCTGTGCTGAATCATCGCTTATCGGGCACCATAGAATATTATGATACAAAAACCAAAGATTTGTTGCTGAGCGTAGGGTTACCGCCAACCTCGGGAGTTGGCAGTTATACAGCAAATGTTGGGCAAACTCAAAACAGGGGGCTTGAAATAAGCCTAAACGGAACTATAATCAATAATGTAAATGGCTGGACATGGGATTTGGGGGTAAACGTTTATGCCAACAGGAACAAGCTGGTCGCCCTTGCTTCCGGGCAAACCAGGGATGAAGGAAACGGCTGGTTTGTAGGCCATAACATCAACTCTATTTTTGATTACCAGTATACAGGATTATGGCAACAGGGCGACGCCAATATGAACATCCTGGAACCGGGTGGAAATGTTGGTATGATCAAAGTACTATACACCGGAGGATACGATGCCAACGGGAAGCCAACAAGGGCCATAGGGGCCGCAGATCGCCAGATTATAGATACCGATCCGAAATACCAGGGAGGTTTTAATACCCGTGTGGCCTATAAAGGATTTGACTTTAACGTTGTCGGCGCATTTAAAAGCGGCGGCATACTCATTAGCTCCCTGTATGGATCCGGAGGATATTTGAACAGGCTGACAGGCCGTGGCAACAACGTAAACGTTGATTATTGGACACCAGACAATACCGGGGCGCGATATCCTAAACCCGGTGGTATCCAAAGTGGGGATAATCCAAAATACGGAAGCACGTTGGGATATTTTGATGCATCATACCTAAAAATAAGGGCGATGACACTTGGTTATGATTTAAACAGGGTATTACCCAAAAATTTCGTTGCCAGGGCACGCTTGTACTTTACGGTTCAGAACGCCTTTGTACTGTTTTCACCCTACCATAAGGAGTCTGGTATGGATCCGGAGACGAATTCGTACGGTAATGAAAATGCAGCAGTTCCTTTGTCAAACGCCCAAAGACGTTTTCTGACCATAGGTACTAACGCGCCTTCAACCCGGAACTATCTTCTTGGAATAAACATGTCATTTTAAAACGATTAACATGAAAAGATTAAATATAAAAACCATTTTAAGATGCTCCCTTTTAGTGGGAATTTTATCAACAGGTTGTAAAAAGATTCTGGACGAGACGCCACGCAGTACATTTACACCTGAATATTTTAAAACAACACAAGGTGTTAATGGCGGGTTAACAGCAATGTACTATCACCTGCGTAATATTTACGGCCAGGCCTATTACTACAACTCCGGTATCACCGGGACTGATGAAGCTACCTGGGGCCAGAGTGCCGACGGGAATTTTAAAGATATGGATTGCTCTGGCGTGGGTTCAATATTGTCAACAAGCTACCCCAGCAGTATATTATGGGGCGAGGCCTTTCCAAACATCAATACCGCCAGCGGCGTTATTGAAAACGCGAGCGCCGCAGGCGTATCAAGTGCGTTAATTGCCGAAGCCCGGTTCTTCAGGGCCTTCGATTATTTCTTATTGGTACAAACCTTCGGCGGGGTCCCGCTCGACTTAGGCGCGGGAGAGCTGAAATTTAATACCTCCCCTTCCAGGACCTCCAAACGCAATACCGTACCTGAGGTATATACAAAAGCTGTATTTCCTGATCTGCTGCAAGCGGTTAATGATTTGCCCGCCACCGGACGCGTTACCGGGGGCCTAACTAAAACGGCCGCCCGGCTTATCCTGTCAAAAGCTTACCTTACTTATGCATGGTGGTTGGAAAACCCCAACGGTATACCCACCTATCCGGCAAGTAACCGGACTGATCCGGGTGGACACGATGCCGCATGGTACTTCCAGCAAGCATATGACGTGGCAGCTGCCGCTATTGACGATCACGGCAACTTTGGCTTACAACCTACTTTTTATGATGTAAACGCTGGCCAAAATGACCGTAACAACGAGATGGTATTGTATGCAGACCACACACAAACCAGCGAAAAATATAACGGATCAAGCCTTACTTATGGTAGTGGTGGCGCGCCCGACAATTTTGCAGGCTGGATGATGACCTGGAATTATACCATGCTCAAAAGCTCTGGAGTAAACTCCGTTTTGCGCGAAGCCGACCAACACCTGGGCCGCCCGTGGGTACGAATGGCGCCAACTATCGAGGTGCTTAAAAATACATTTGCGGATAAAACCAACGATTCAAGATACGATGGCACATTTACAAGTGTTTACCGTGGGAACTGGCAAAAAGGTGGCAACGCTGCTGCGACTTTAATTAATGCAAACGGAATGGCAATCGCTCCCGGAGATGCAGTGCTAACCTTTTTAAATGAGGATAATCCGAATGTTGTTTATGCAAGCGGAAATGCAGGCATAAACGCCGGTATGCTTCCTGGAAGGTCGGATTTTGTGATATCGCCGGGCGTTATCAACAGGATTGTATACCCCGGACTTTGGAAGCTTGGCGTTTATCGTACGGATAACGGAACCGGATTGGGCCAGCCAAACGCAGGAAGCACCCGTCCGTTCCCGATAGCCAAGTTTTCGGAACTATACTTTATAGCCGCGGAAGCCGCCGTAAAGGGTGCAGCAATTAAAGCCGGCAAATCGGCCAGGGAACTGATCAATGTAATTCGCGCCCGGGCCGGTAAATGGCGCTTTGATAATAATGGCAACAAAGCAAAGGTAGAAGATGACAGCCCGGCAATGATTGCGGCTACCCCGGCCACTATTGATATCAATTACGTGTTGGCAGAGCGTTCGAGGGAATTCTATGCAGAAGGCGGCCGCTGGTTTGACCTTGTCCGTACACAAAAATGGGCGGAACTTGCCGGTACTTATACCATTGGCGGAATAAATTATACCGACCATACTCCTGTAACGGTAACACGTACAATTGATAAGCATCTATATCTGCGCCCCATCCCCCAAGGCCAGATAGATGGCCTGGAAATGACCACTGCCGAAAAAACGGCATATCAAAATCCGGGATACTAAGTTATTCTTATTATAATTCCGATAAAAGGCTGCATCATAAATCATGGTGCAGCCTTTTATGTTTTTTATATAGACGCAAACTTTTCGGCTGATGATTTTTGTATTAATTATCTGATTTTCACAACATTTTCTGAAAAAAAACGGTAACGATAACGAAAAATGGGTTTTTTGTAGAGACGCATAATTGCGTCTCCCCCAGGATATTCAGAATTTGCAAGGCTAATTTGCATGGGTGATTTGCATGGGTGATTTGCAAGGCCAATTTGCATGGGTGATTTGCATGGCCAATTTGCATGGGTGATTTGCATGGGTGATTTGCATGGGTGATTTGCATGGGTGATTTGCATGGGTGATTTGCATGGGTGATTTGCATGGGCGATTTGCATGCGGGAGACGCAATTATGCGTCTCTACGTTGGGAAAAAATAGATTTGATAATCAATATCAAATTCCGTCATTGCGAGTATCCATCAGGTAAAACCTGAAAAAGTCGTTATGACATGCAACGGATATGGTTAAACCAATGTTCTAAACCGCCGTCATTGCGAGGTACGAAGCAATCCCGAACTATGTGGGACTTAGCATGTCGGGGATTGCCTCGTACCTCGCAATGACATTTTCTAATACTTACATACACCTGACTATCAAATAATTAATAATAAAATTCCTCCCATCGCAGGTAAAAAGAGGATTGGCAAGCAAAACAGGCCTTTCTTTTCAGAGAAGGCCTGTTGGAAATTGTTATAAGATCAGTTGGTATTATACAGTTGGATCCAGGGGTTTGGGATCATCATAATCAGCAGACGTAATAAACGGCGGGCGAACCTTTTTAAAAATGGCAGCGCCAATAAGAGCAACTATCGCCCCCATAAATAATGTTCCTAACAACGAAAATATCGAGATGCTTATCGGACCGAGAAACTTACTTGTCATTGCCATTGCCTGGTCAACTTGTTCAGGCGTCATGTTCGGATTTTTCTTTTCTAGTTCGGCTTGAGTGGAGGCAAGCAATTTTCCCAACATTTCCGGACTCAGTACAGAATAATACAGGTAAATAAATACTGCTGATAATACACCTAAAAAAACAGCATACAAAAAGCCGGATACAAAACCTTCACCAAAGGTAAGGTAACCGCCAAGCTGGTCTTTGTATTCTTTTTGCGCTAATAGTAAGAAAGCGATAAAAGGAATTAAACCGATGTATTTTGAAGCGCCATTAGGGTCGGCATTTAGATATTGAAGCGCATAAGTAATAATTATTGATGTTACCAGACCAATTAGCGCCCATTTTATCGCCGGGGCAGATGGGCTTGCTTTTTTTACTTCCATGAGATTGTAGGTTTATTTTTTGTTTCCCTAAATTAACTAATATTTTATAAATCAGCTAAGTCCGGCAAAATATATTTAATACACCTGTTGGCAAATCATGCACATGTGTTGGCAATAACACCAAATTAAAACAGGCCTTTCCGGTGAGAAAAGGCCTGTAAAAATCATATATACTTATTAATTAAGCGAATGCACCACCGGCTCATGAAGTATATTGCTGCTGTTCGTTCTTAAAAAAAGCGGCAAAAATTAATGCCAAAACAAACAGAAATATAATAGTTATACCAAATGACTGAATTTGCTGCCCTATGGTGATGCTTTTTTCGCCCTCTAAGGCTTTTTTCATATCACTTATTTTGGCATCCACATCCTTGGCGTTCACCGGGTTTTCTGCCTTCAGTTTATTTAGCGCGTTCACCATTGCGGTTTCAGTTTTTTGAAGCATGTTGGGCTCAATTACTTTCGCAAACACATTGTCTTTAATAATGAACACCACCAGGTAGGAAGCAAAAAACATGATGAAGATGCCCGTAGTGGCCTGCCGCACATTCCAGTATCCCCCTATTTTTTTCCGGAGGTTCATGCAAAACAAAATGGCTATGCCAATTGGCAATACATATGAAAACACCACCGATCCTACAGTTACTGCGACAGCCGTTTTTGCCACCTGTATCATAAAATAAAAATATAGGATACTTACCACAGACAATACGGCACCCAATATTAGTCCGTTAATTAATCCCTGTACTTTTATCTTTTTGTTTCTGTCTTCAGTCATGTTAACACGTAATTCAGGCTATTAATAAAACCTATTGAAAATTTACCAATATCTCTAAAACAGCCATATCAAAATCCGGCTCTAAAGCGTTTTCGGCTATTACAGCTTTTGCTTCGGGCGATGGATCGATATTCTGGAAAAAACACATTACCGGGTAAAACAGCTCGGCCAGTTCAGAATCTTCGGGCAGGCTGTTGGCTACATTGGCAATTTCTTCTACCGGGCTTTCCATCAATATCTGGTTAGCTATAATAGGCTCATAAATACGGTATTCATCCTGAAACTCGTCTTCATCAACCAATAAAAATTCTTTTAAATAATCTTCCAGTTCGGGCTCAATATCCTCGTCTTCGCATTCGTTCAGGTACAGGAGCAGGTTTAACAGCTCGGTACCACGGTCAAGGGTTTGTTCTTCAATATCTTCCCACTCCGGGGTATCCAGGTAATCTTCTTCCAGCTTTTTAACATCAGCGCTAAAAAAGTTGATCATCAGCAGATCGAAAAACACTTCGCGCAGGGCTTCAACCTGTGGGTTATTGTCAAATACTTCGTCCAAAGCATCAACTTTGGTCAGGAAATCCTCATCGGAAATAAAAACATCGCCGAAATCGCCGGTTAATACTGTCGCATCAAAGCTGTTATATTTAGAAAATGCCTCTAAGGCAGCCTGGAAGGCAGTTTCTATTTTAGGGTCTATCATGTTTTTCTATTTAGATATTTGTTTGTTGTTATATGTTAACAGCACTTTTCCTTTTAAAGTATCGCCAATGAAGGGTGAATTTACCGATTTTGATACGTTGCTTTTACTATTATACTCCCACTCGGCACCGGTATCAAAAAGTACCAGGTTGGCTTTTTCACCTTCGGCAATTACCGGCACGGCTACACCAAGTATCTCGCGTGGGTTAATGGCCAGCTTTTCTACCAGCAATTCAACCGGTAAACCGGCCTTAAGCGCAAGCGGCAACGCGGTTTGGAAACCTACCATGCCATAAGCAGCCACTTCAAATTCCACATCTTTAAATTCAATTTCATGCGGGGTATGCTGCGATACGATAGCATCAATTGTACCATCTTTTAAACCTTTTATAAGCGCTTTTACATCATCCGCGGTACGCAATGGCGGCTTTACTTTATACTGACTGTCGAAGCCTAATAAAGCCTCATCGGTAAGTACCAGGTGATGTGCCGCTACATCGCAGGTAACCTCCAACCCTTTGCGTTTGGCTTCGCGGATAAGATCGACAGAGCGGGCGGTTGATATGGTGCTGAAATGTATTTTAGATACGGTATACTCGGCCAGGTAAAGGTCGCGGGCTATCATCAGCTCTTCGGCCAGTGAAGGGATGCCCTTCATACCCAGTAGCGTACTAATCTCGCCCTCGTTTACTTTCGCTTTGCCAGCAATAGCGGTATCTTCGGGGTACGAGAATACCAGCGCGTCAAAACCTTGGGCATACAGTAAAGCACGTTCCATCAAACCGGCGTCCTGCACAGGGCGGTTACCGTCAGTAAAAGCTTTGGCACCGCTCAGGAACATATCATACATCTCGGCAAGATCTTTGCCCTCCCGCTTGTGCGATATAGTACCTAAGGGATAAACATCTACCAAATTGCCTTTTGAACGGTTAATGAGGTATTCAACCTCGGCTTTGGAGTGCACAGGGTTTGCAGTGTTTGGCATCATGGCCAGGCCGGTAAAACCTCCGGCGGCGGCGGCCCGCGTACCTGATGTGATATCTTCCTTGGTTTCCAACCCCAATTCGCCTATGTTACAGTTCAAATCAAAAAAACCGGGCGAAACATATTTGCCCCCGGCTTCAACCAATTTGGCATCGGCTTCAATATCATCGGCAATGCGGGTGATAACTCCGTTTTCAATTAAAATATCGGTAACTTGTTGATGAAAGGGCGATCCGGGATCAAGGATAGTGGCAGATTTGATAAGCAAATTCATTAGCACTGCTTTAAGGATTTTTTGTTGATTAAACCGGCTGCTTTACCACCGCGACACCCGGCTTAAAATACCTGATGAGCACAATTTCGGCAGCCAGAAAAATCAATGCCAAAATTATACAAAGTTTCCATAATTGTGTGCCTAAATTTGTTTCGGCAACAATACCTTTTAACGAAGCGTTACCTCCTGTAATTAAGGCGCTTGACTTTGGCATAAATTGTTTTAAAGCGGCCGGCGCCAGGTAAGTCATATCCGATTCGCTCCTGCTGTCGTTGAAAGCCAGCGTAGCCAGGGTGCTGTCTTGTTTTTTTAAAGTGTAAATACCCGGTTCATGTAATTGATCAGATACGTACAATAGCGTGCCCCCTTCCTGCTGCCTTACATCCGGTATGGTATTTTGTTCGCCTTTGCTTAATTTAAGCAATTGCTTTTCGGTAACCTCTACAGGGGGCACCTCCAAAGCCTCATCCTGCCCGAGGGTGTAAAAAAGCGACATATCATGGCCACTTAGTAAAGCTATCCTGAACAATACGGGTACAAATAAAGCGTGCCGTGGCAGGTTGCTAAATTCTTCATCCAAGGGAACGGCGGCTACATAAACTTTGCCTTTGCCGCTGTTATAGCCTGCCCAGAATACCTGGCCGCCGGTCAGCGTCATCAGGTTATCCGCAGCGCCGTGGGCAGCGCTTAACTGGTAATATTTTTTAACCGCCGGCAAGTCGGGATTTTGCGGAAAGCTTTCAAATACGTTTTTGAATACCGGGCTTTGGCGGTTGAGTGCGGAGACCTTACTTATTTCGGTTATTAATTTTTCGGGATAAGCGGCATTTGTTCCCTGGAGGAACGCGCGATAATTAGCCTGGTCAATGTCTCCCGAAGGAAAAACCACCAGCGTGCCACCTTTGGATACATAAATTTTCAGCTGCTGCGCCAGGCCTGTAGATATTGCTTTAATATCGCTTATTACAATTAAGGGATAAATGCTTAAACCGGCATAATCCACATTACCTTCGGGAACCCGTTGGGCTTTGAAAAAAGGATCGGCAGCGAAAACGGCTTTCAGGTACGGGTTGGCTGTACCGGCGTCAATCAGTAAAACAGGCATCTGCTGCGCTACGTTAAAGCTGAAATAGAATTTATTATCAAAAGTAATAGGATTATCCTGCAATTGCACCTCGCCCTGCTGCCAGCCGGCCCGCAGGCCCATAAATGATAAAGTATCGTTTTGTACCGATCGTGCCGCAACGGTATAGCTGCCTAAAGCCTTTTGCTCGCCATTAATCAATACTTTTAAGGGAATCTTCTCCGCTTTTTCACCGGCGTAATTGTGCAGGCGCACCACCAGCTTCTCACTTTCGCCGGGGCGATGGATAGCGCTGAGCAACCAGACAGAATCAACAGTTACGTTTGGCAGGTTACCGGCTTTAAGCTGAATAAAACTATATGCGATACTGCTATCTGCCTTTAGTGGCTTATCGGCCATGTTTTTTTGCAGATCGGATATAATATAAGCCGATTTTGTAACACCCGGTTGAGTTAGCAGTAAACTTTGCTGCCTGCTGATAATTTGCTGTAACCTGCGGCTTTGCGGACTGGTTTTCACCTGGTCGACAGCGTCGTTAAACTCATCCCGGCTCAGCAAACGCTGGTGTTTGCCCTCAAAATCCTGCGTGAGCAGTTGAAAACGGTCATTGATATTGTAGGCAGATGCTATCTCCTTAGCCTTTTGTTTGGCATCATCCAATAATGATCCCTCGCGGTTAAGGGTTTGCATGGAGTATGAATTATCAACGAAAACACTTACCACATTTTGTTTACCAGCCGCAGCCGCGTTTTGCCCGGGAATAAATGGCCTGGCGAAGGCAAAAACCAAAAATGCCAAAGCCAGCAGCCTTGATGCCAATATCAATCGCTCCTTTAAATTCCTGCGCGACGATTGCTGCTCCTGGATCTCCTTTAAAAACTGAACATTGCTAAAATTAACCTTCTGAAACTTACGAAAGTTGAACAGGTGAATAATCACCGGGATGGCTAACGTAAGCAATGCAAATAAAAAAGCCGGATAGATGAAGTGCATTTTTGGGGATTACAGATTTCAGATGTGCAAATATGCAGATTATTCTTTTCATGTCATTGCGAATGCCTGTTAGGTAAAACCTAAAAAAACGTTACAACCCGCAACGAAATATAGTTAAACCAATGCCCTAAACTACCGTCATTGCGAGACACGAAACAATCGCACGCTGCAAAGCGTACACATGCAAAGGCACCGTTCATAATTCGCGATTGCTTTGCACCTGCCCATGACATATCCAATTTCCCTGTCATCCTGAGGAACGAAGGATCTATCAGCTGTTCATGACCGATAAAAAAGTTCGCGAATAGATCCTTCGTTCCTCAGGATGACAGTCTTTTATTTTTGAATGTTATTTCCCCTTCAGAATTTCGCAAGATTTTACCACTCAAGATGATAGTCTTTTTACTTTGAATGTCATTTCCCCCTTCAGAGTCTCCGGATATTATCACCCGCAATGACATGGGATTTATTACCTCACCTGCACGTCAACTCCCATCATTTTCAAATCCTCAAATTCTCAAATAATTCCCCCATCTGCACATCTATAATCTGAAATCTGCACATCTGCCTATAGCTTCGGTTCATTATAAACCTGGAACTCCGCTATACTTGGGGCATTATCGTAGGTTTCGATAGACATGCGCACTTTGTCGCCTTTTACCTGGGCAAAGCGGTTTACTTTAACGCGGCTTAAGTTCTCGCCTTCATATAAGGTTTTCCAGGTGGCGCCGTCGAGGTACTCCAGTTTGTATTTTTTAATGTTGGGTTTGCGTTCAAATATCACCACGGTATTAAAAGGCTGGCCAGGTTTTAAGGTAACTTCATACCACGGATTTTTCACCCTTGGGTTTGATTGCCATACACTTCCAAAATCATCATCGTTGGCAAAATCCATAATTTCAGAGTCATCGCTCCAGCTTGAGTTGGCAGGAGCATGCTTGGCCAGGTTATGCGATACAATCGGCGGGCCTGTTTCGCCTAATTTAGCTACCGGGCCTTCGTTTTTCCATAGCTGCCCTATTTGTTTTAAGCCGGCAAGCGCGTTATCGTCCATTAAACCGTCGGTATTTGGCGCAACGTTCAGGATAAAGTTACAGCTGGCGTTATTTAGTGGGACCAGGGTTTCATTAACAAACTTATTTACATCGCGGATTGGCGTTGTAGGGAAATCTGTTTTCCAAAACCAGTTGGCCTGGATTGGCAAACAGGCCAATGCCGGCATTTTATTGGTTTCTTTTGATAAACGCTGACCGGCACCCATTTCATACGTTTTAATGTCGGTATAATACAAACCATCGCCGGGGTATTTGGCGCCATTCAAATCCATCATCAGGCAGTTTGGCTGCAATGATTTTACCAGCTGATAGATTTCCTGGAAAGGAACATCGTCATAAGAGATCCTTGACCAGGGTGCATCCCAGCCATCAATAATCAGGGCTTCTATCGGGCCGTAGTTGGTAAGCAATTCGGTGATCTGCTTTTTGATCATATCGATATGCCTTGGCTGGATCATATTGGGGCGCAGTTTGTGGTGCGTATCTAAAATAGAATAGTACAGCATCACCTTTAAACCTTCATCGCGAAAAGCTTTAACATACTCTTTAACCACGTCGCGTTTCAACGGGCTATTCATCACATTGTAATCGGTACTTTTAGTATCCCAGATGCAAAAGCCGCTGTGGTGCTTGGTAGTTAAACAACCATAGCTCATATTGGCCGACTTTGCGGCCTTTGCCCATTGCACGCAATCCAGTTTTGTGGGATTGAATAGGGATGCCGGAGTTTCCGGGTCGGGCCAATCGGCGTTTTGGTAGGTTGGGATATTAAAGTGGATAAACATACCAAAGCGCAGGTCGACAAATTTTTGTTGTAATTCTGAAAGCGGCAACTGCTTTTTTGATACGCCTTGGGCATTTAAATTGGTTATGCTTAAAATAAGCGCGCTTATTAAAAACGGGATTAATTTTGTTTTGGTAGTGCTGTTAATCATGGTTTGCTAAATTAATTTAGTCAGGTGTTTGAGATAGCTAAGATTGTTAAAAACAGGCAATTAAAATTGGATTAATATTGGCATATTATTCAACGATATTGACTACGCACCTGTTTAACTTACACCCTTGTTAATTTAACCGGAGCCGTATGATAAGCATTCCACTGGCATACGTAAACGTTTTTATCTTCATCAACACATACATCGTGCCCGTGCTGAAAAATGCGGCTTGACGCTTGTAAAGTAGGCTGTAAAACACCATTCTTATACACAGGCGCGGCACCGCCCGGGTTTGATATCACTTTATTGTCTTTATCCAGGATGGTTACAAAACCCGAATAATCAAACCGGTTGCCGCTGGCATCCTTACTCCAGCACACACCGGCGTAAATATTTTGATCGTTAATTACGGCCCGGCAAACATACATGCCCGGCATATCAATACGCTTAATGAATTTGCCATCCATGGTAAACACTTTAAAGCAGTTTTCCTCGCGCGAGGTACAAATGAGCGTAGGGTTATTTTTATCGCGCGTATCAACCGTGATACCATGCGCATTCACCAGGTTATGGTCTTTATTGACATTATTATGCCCGCCGAAATGACGGATATACTGCCCCTTGCTATCGTAATGAATGATATAGTCAGATCCGTAACCATCGGCCACATAAATATCGCCATTGGGGGCTACCGCGGTTTCGGTTGGTTTAAAGGGTTCATTATCTTTATAAACACCAATGGTGCGCGGGTGCCCGATGGCAAATATCAGCTTACCATCAACCGTAGTTTTTAAAACCTGGCCCGATTGCCCGTACGAGTTGCCCGTTTTATCAACTGCCCAGCCACAATCAGTCAGCAACAGAAAATCTTCGCCGCCTTCTTTACTGATGGTTAAGCCATGGCCGCCAGGCAGTGCCGTGCCCCAATAATCAAGTAGTTTGCCCGATTTATCAAAAATGAGGATGTTGTTTTGGGTATGATCGCCCAGCATAATTAAACGCCCCTTACTGTCCTGAACCATTTCGTGACAGTTGGCCAACGGGTGGCTGTTTACGCTGATTTTTGCCCAGCCTTTATCGGCTTTGTAGGTGTATCCCCCCTGCCCTATTGTCTGGTCGTCTGGCTTTAGGTCCTTGTGCAAAATGGCAAAACTATTTACCGGCGTGGCGGCAACTAACGCCGAAGCTATAGCCGAGTTTTTTATAAAATTCCTTCTTTCCATAATGTTTTTAGTATCAAGTAGTAAGTATCAAGTATCAAGACAGCTGCGGAACGCGGCTGGCTTTTCAATTGGTGTTTAATTGGTGTTTAATTGGTTAATAAAATAGTATCAAGTAGTTAGTAGCAGGTATCAAGATAGCTGCGGAACGCGGCTATCTTTTTCAATAGCTGTTTAATTGGTTAACGTAGTTTCTAATATCTGAATATTTTTAGATATAAATTTGAATTTTATGTCTGAACTTTACTTATCTCTTAAAATGCCACGATTATTGCTACCCTAATTTTTACTGAAAATTTCACTCCCGAATTCAATTTCGCCAATTAGCTGATTGATTTGCATAAAAAAACCCAAATTTTAAATTTTATTAAAGCATTGATTATCAGTCATAAATGTGTTCCATGTGTCGTTTTTAAAATTCATAACTACCTGACTATCAAAGCAAAGGCGTTCCACACCGTTCGGGGCGTACCACCGTTCCAGAGGAACGCCTATAAAAATCTTGATACTTGATACTTACTACTTACTACTAAAAACGATACTAACTCAAAATATCCCTCACCACCTTCCCTTCCACATCGGTAAGCCTGAAACGGCGGCCCTGGAACTGGTAGGTTAGCAACTCATGGTTAATACCCATCAGGTGTAGCAGCGTTGCCTGGAAATCGTGCACGTGTACCGGATCTTTTATAATGTTGTAGCTAAAATCATCCGTTTCGCCATAGCTGATGCCGTGTTTTACACCTGCGCCGGCCATCCACATGGTAAAGCAGCGCGGGTGATGGTCACGGCCATAATTATTGGCAGTTAGCTTGCCTTGCGAGTATGCGGTGCGGCCAAATTCGCCGCCCCAAATTACCAGGGTATCATCCAGCATGCCGCGTTGTTTAAGGTCTTTAATGAGCGCAGCGGTGGCCTGGTCGGTAGCCTTACATTGGCCGGCTATGCCCGATGGCAGGTTGCTATGCTGATCCCAGCCCTGGTGGTATAGCTGCACAAACTTCACATCTTTTTCCAGTAGTTTTCGTGCCAGCAGGCAATTGGCAGCGTAGGTGCCGGGATCTTTACTATCGGGGCCGTACATGTCAAAAATTTCTTTGGGCTCGTTGGCGGTGCTCATTACTTCGGGTACCGATGTTTGCATGCGTGCAGCCATTTCATACTGGGCTATGCGGGCATCAACCTCCGGGTCGGCATAGGTGGCGTTTTGCAGGTTGTTTAGTTTGGATAGGTATTCCAGCATTTCCTTTCTATCGGCACCATCATAGCCCTCGGGATTATTCAGGAACAAAACAGGGTCTTTACCCGAACCAAACTGCACGCCCTGGAATTTGGATGGCAGGAAACCGTTACCCCATAGCCGGGCGTACAAAGGCTGGTCTTTAGGTGCATTTTTTGAAACCAGCACAATAAAAGTTGGCAGGTTTTGATTATCCGATCCCAAACCGTAGCTAATCCAGGAGCCTATAGAGGGCCTGCCCGGTAGCTGGTTTCCCGTTTGCAGGAAAGTTATAGCCGGATCGTGGTTTATAGCTTCGGAATACAGCGATTTTATGATACACAGCTCATCTACCACCTGAGCGGTAAAGGGCATCAGCTCGCTCATCCAGGTTTGGCTTTGGCCGTGCTGGTTAAATTTACAGTACGATGGGGCCAGTGGCAGCACACTCTGGTTAGCACTCATGCCGGTAAGCCTTTGCCCCTGCCGTACCGAATCGGGCAGGTTCTGGCCAAGCATGGTTGCTAACTTAGGCTTATAATCAAACGTTTCAAACTGCGATGGCCCACCCGCCTGGAACAGGTATACTACCCTTTTGGCTTTGGGGGCTATCTGCGGTAGGGCGCTTAAAATATCATCCTCCAGGCTGCCCTGGCGTTTAAGCGGGCTGCCAAAAACACTATTGCCAAACAACGATCCAACGGCCAGCGCACCCAAACCCAATGAAGTTTTGGTTAAAAAATTGCGCCTGTCCATCTTCCGGTGAAGCTCATTGAATTCCGGCGTATGCAGCCTGAATTCCTCGTCATGGTGAAAATCTGACATAGGTGTTTTATCTTTTGGTTAATGATGCATCTGAATTTAAAATAGCGCTGGCCACTACGGTATTGGCTGCTATTAAAGCGCCATCCAGCTTTTTATCTACCCGGTATTGGCCGGCAGTTAGCCAGCCCTTTTGTTTTTCGGGATGCGTTTTAAACTTCTTGAGTTCTACCTGTTGCAGGGCCATTAACAGGCTTACTTCATCTGGCGTGGGGCTTCGGCTGGTTAGTTTGCGGTAGGCGGTAGTTATAGCTGCCTTGCCATCGGCGTTTCGGGTCATTTGCTCGCCCAATACCTTGGCAGCCTCCACAAACGTAGGGTCATTCAGGGTTACCAAAGCCTGCAATGGCGTATTGGTTTTTTGCCTGCGGATAATACAATAGCTTCGCGATGGCGCGTCAAATGTAGCAAGGGTTGGGTTGGGGACAGATCGTTTTACTATAACGTACAAACTGCGCCTGTAAACCGCCTTCCCTGTATCCGGCGTGTAACTGGTATTATTTATCTCCCATAAACCGGCAGGCTGGTATGGTTTTATACTTTTGCCTCCTATCTGGGTATTTAACAATCCGCTGGCAAATAAGGCATTATCGCGGATCATCTCGGCAGGCATCCGGTACGCCGGGCCGTGCGACAGGTAACGATTTTCAGGATCTTTTTCCGCCGCTTCTTTTGCCGGCCGCGAATCCTGCCGGTACGTAGCCGACATCACGATCAGTTTATTCAAAGCTTTCATATCCCAGCCTTGCTCAACAAAGGTTGTGGCCAGCCAGTCAAGCAATTCGGGATGGCTGGGCATTTCGCCCTGGTTGCCAAAATCCTCGCTGGTTTTCACCAGGCCGGTGCCAAAAAAGTTTTGCCACAAACGGTTTACCGCTACCCTTGCTACCAACGGATTATCGGCATTTGTAGCCCATTGGGCCAGGCCATACCTGTTTTTAGGCAAATCGGCAGCAAATGGCAATATAGCTTCAGGCGTGTTAGGAAAAACCTGTTCGCCGGGCATATCGTAATTACCGCGGGTAAGCAGGTACGAGTTTTTAGGCGTAGCCATTTCCTGCATCACCATCAACTCGGCCACGTTTTCAGTCGAATCTGATAAAGTAGTGCGCAAACCGGTTAGCTTTTTTGTTTCGGCCAGCATCAGCGGGTCAACGGCGGTAAGGTAGTAGGCTTTTAGCTTACCAATATCATCGGCGGCTAAGGCCTCTTTGTTTTTTGCAGCCACCTGCTGCCAGCTATCCTTTTGGGCCAGTATTTTCACCTCGAAAGCGGTAAGCACCCGGTTGTACACCACAATATCATCAACCTTGCCATCTTTAAAACCACGCCCGCGTTCCCATGCGCCAACCTGTAAACCGGGTTGGCTGTCGCCCATAAATAAAATATCCTTGGTAAGCTGATCCATGGTTGTTTCCATTTTCATTTCGCTGCCGTCCAGGTACAGTTTAAACCCATCCGCCTTTGCCGATCCATCATAGGTTGCCGTAAGCTGCATCCATATATCGCGCGGCACGTCATCCACAGTAACCAGGGTTATAGCATTTGAAGGCCCGGTGTGGGCCATGTTCAGCTCCAGCTTATTGTTTTTGAGGTATAAATGATAGCCCCTGAAATTGTACAGCCGTTCGGAATTGCCTTTATGGAAAATAACACCTTCACTCAACTGTTTAGGAATGTTAACCCAAATACCGATGCTAAAGGGCTGCGATTTGCGGAAGACGCCAATCTTATTCAAATCCAGCCAGGTATCGCCATTTAAGGCCAATGCCTTGCCATCGCCCTTCGCCTCAAATAAAGGAGCATCGCCGGCCTGGCCGCCTTCGCGTTTCATGGTGCCCATATCTTTAGGGTTTACGCTGCTTGCCAGGTCGCCCTTATCAAAATTAAAACTGGCCTGTAAACCATTAGCCGGGATTTTTTCAGCGGCCAGTTTTTTATATTCGCCGTCGCCAAGCCATTTATCAAAATCAGCTATAGCCTTACTTTCTGTTTGGGCTATGGTGTTTTTTTGCTGCGCGATGTTGTCATTAATAAAAGTAAGTATTTTTTCCTTTTGCGCTGTTGGCAGCATCAATGTTGGCGTTGGCAAAGCATCGTCCCATGATATTTGCCCTGCCTCTTTTACGTTATTAAAAAAGCTGAACAACTGGTAGTAATTCTTTTGCGATATCGGGTCGAATTTATGATCGTGGCACTTGGCGCAACCTACCGTCATGCCCAATACGGCGCTACCAAAGGTGTTGGTACGGTCAATCACATATTCGGTTTGGTATTCCTCCTCAACAACGCCGCCTTCCATATTTTGCTGGTGATTGCGGTTAAAGGCGGTAGCAATGATCATATCCTTTGTTGGGTTCGGCATTAAATCGCCGGCTAACTGCCACTGGATAAATTTATCGTAGCTAAAGTTGCTGTTAAAAGCCTTAATTACCCAATCGCGATAGGGCGACATATCCCTTATCCTATCTACCGTGTACCCGTGCGAATCGGCAAAACGGGCCGCATCCAGCCAATCTACAGCCATTTTTTCGCCATAATGGGGCGATGCCAGCAGGCGGTCTACCTGTTTTTCATAGGCGTTGGGCGATGCATCTTTTAAGTACTCATCAATTTCTTTTAATGTCGGCGGCAGGCCGGTAAGGTCAAGCGAAAGCCTGCGCAACAGCAATTCTTTATCGGCCTCTTTGGATGGCAGCAGGTTTTGCCGCTTAAGCCTGGCCAGTACAAAGTTGTCAATGGGGTTATTCACAACGCCGTCAACCGCAGGTACGGCTGCCTTTACAGGTTTTACAAAGGCCCAATGGGGTTTGTATACGGCCCCGGTTTTTATCCATTTTATGATCACAGCCTTTTCATAAGCCGATAATGTATGGTGCGATTCGGGAGCGGGCATCAGGTAGGTTGAATCGGTTGATAAAATGCGTTTCACCACCTCGCTATGCTGCAGGTCGCCGGGTTTAATGGCAACAACGCCTATATCGTCAGGTATTTCGGCGTAGGCATTTGCAGCTATATCCAACCGTAAACCCGCCTTTTGTTTGTTTTTATCGGGGCCATGGCAGGCAAAGCATTTGTTGGATAGTATTGGCTTTACATCAATGTTATAATCAACCGTCGGCGGCAGGGCATCGTATGCTTTTTGCACATCGGCGGGCAAGTCTATTGCCGATGAATAAAAAAATAAACCGCTGCCTGTAACCATTACGGCACTTAGCGTTACTAAAAAAGACCTCAGCATCATACAATTTATCAGGTTTGATAATCTGGATAAATCTACGCGCAGCTGAGGATTAAAAATTTCACAAAGGCCACATCAATTTGCACAAACCCGACTTTAACGGGTCACTCTGACGATAAATTTATTAAATTGCATTCCCTTACAGGTATGAACAAAAGCGTTTTAAGATCGACATTCAATTTACTGAACATTGATCATGTAGAGCTGAACAAAAACTGGAACTATAAAAACGTGACCAGTACATTTTACCGGCTGTATTATATCGACGGTGGTGAAGGTGTGCTGTATAATGCCGATAGCAGCATTAAACTGGAACCGGGCTTTATATACCTGGTGCCGAGTTTTACCACCTGCAATTATTATTGCGACAACTATTTAAGCCAGTACTATATCTGCTTTGCCGAGGAATCTGTTGATGGGGCCTCGCTGTTTTCATCAAACCGTAAAATATTCAAGTTAAAAGCGGCCGATAATGCCCTGGCTTGTTTTAAACGCATACTGCAATTAAACCCTAACAGGAGTTTGTATATATCCTACAATCCCAAAGTTTACGAGAAGCGGCCGGTGCAAAAAAACTTCGAGGAATTGAACCAGCTGATGCATGCCTCGGCTTATATGGAAACCTACGGTTTGCTGTTGCAATTGGTATCGATGTTTTTAAAACCGGATGTTTTTTTGATGGAAGATAAAAGCATTATTCACTCCAAAATATCTGATGCTATCAATTATATACAAACCAACCTGCAACAAAATATTACAGTTGCCCAACTGGCCAAACGCGCCAACCATAATGCCGATTATTTTTCGCGCCTGTTTTTTGAGAATACCGGCGAGCGGCCATTAACCTACATCCAATCAAAACGCATTGAACGGGCGCAGTTACTGCTTACCACAACTAACCTGCCTTTTTATGAAATAGCCGCCGAAACAGGTTTTGAGAGCCTTGCCTATTTTTCGAGGGTGTTCAGGAATATTACCGGGCAAACACCCGGATCATATAAAAAAAACAGCCTGGTGATGTAGAGAGCTGCCCCTTTTCGCTATTAAATTCTGATTAATGCAAATAAAATATTAGTTTTAAAATTGTTTGATTCATTATCCATCCTCACCAGTGACATTTATATTATATGAACTTTGAATTTGAACCTGTTATTGCAATTATAGTAGCCAACCAGCTGCGCAAAAAAATAAAAGAGGAAAATATCCGACCTGACCTTGCCCAATACATGATGTATGCCATGTATACTGCTATTGCATTAATTTGCCTTGGGCTAAGCGATTTTTTTAACGACATTGTAGTACTCGCCCTTAATAATTTGCTTGTCTTCGGACTTATTGCATTACCATATACTACTGAGGAATTTAAAAGTAGCCGGTCCTTAAGCAACGCTGTGGCACCTTACGCAGTTGCTACTTTTGTATCAAACGCATTTGAAACTTTATTTCCTAAGTTTTTCGAGAGTCATAATACCGTTTTTGGAAGCGCAGAAACTTTCGCCTTTTTATGGGCATGTGCTATGTGGTTCGTGTACCGGAGGCAAAACAAAGTCCTTGAGCTTGAGCGCAAAAGGCGACGCGATGAGGAAGAACAAAACCGAATGATGGCTGCCATGAAAGTTAACCTGGAAAGCGAAGTAAAGCAACGTACCGCCGAACTCACCAACCAGAAGGAAGAACTGGAACACGCCCTATCCGAACTAAGAAGCACCCAGGCACAACTGGTACAACAGGAAAAAATGGCATCACTGGGCGAGCTTACGGCCGGTATAGCCCATGAAATTCAAAACCCGCTTAATTTTGTAAACAACTTTAGCGAGGTGAGTATCGAATTACTGGACGAACTTAAGGATGAGGTATTAAGCAAGCTTCCCGACGATATTAAACAGGAAGCGGATGATATTATAAACGATATTACCCAAAACTTAACCAAAATAAACCAGCACGGCAAACGCGCTGATGCCATAGTAAAAGGGATGCTGCAACACTCGCGTACTACCACGGGTAAAAAAGAGCCAACTGATATTAACGCCCTTGCCGATGAATACCTGCGCTTAAGCTACCACGGTTTACGGGCAAAGGACAAAATGTTTAACGCCGGAATGAAAACCAGTTTCGATGAAAATATTGGTAAAATTGAAGCTATTCCGCAGGATTTGGGGAGGGTTTTACTAAACCTGTTTAACAATTCGTTTTACTCAGTAGCCGAAAAGAAAAAGCAAAACATTGCCGGTTATGAGCCTACTGTAACGGTGGTTACCCGAAAATTACCAAACGCCGTTGAAATTACCGTAAGCGATAACGGAACCGGCATCCCTCAAAAGGTATTGGACAAAATATACCAGCCATTTTTTACCACTAAACCAACCGGGCAGGGAACTGGCCTCGGCCTATCCATGAGTTATGATATTATTACCAAAGGCCATGGCGGCGATTTGAAGGTAGAGACTGCGGAGGGCGAGTTTGCTAAGTTTGTTATCACCATTCCTGATGTAAAAGCTAATTAATGGCAAAACAGCCGCAATAATCGCGTTTTAGCTGCCTGTTAAATCAATACAAAACCTAAATTTGAAACGAGAATAAAACTA
>Ga0307515_10001769_pt1 | contig 48135 bp, 45 predicted proteins | sample 17_EM_MG_FD_194513 | JGI IMG/M metagenome (GOLD analysis project Ga0307515, IMG submission 194513) | Populus trichocarpa ectomycorrhiza microbial communities from riparian zone in the Pacific Northwest, United States - 17_EM | ecosystem: Host-associated > Plants > Roots > Unclassified | place... | reverse complement strand
GGCTTGCCTGCAGGCTTGGCCGTGGACATTCGCGAATGTCGACGGGGGTTGTATGTGTCACGTGCGGCTCAGCGACTCAGCGGGCGCTCAGCCGAGCCGTGAACACCACTGTAACTATGCCGACCGTCATGACCCTATCACCTACGTTAGGTGTGCTCCATGAACATTGGAAAAGCTTAGTGTCGCCGCCTACTTGAGAACACCCCTTGGGCGCGTCCTCCCAAAGTAAGTCGCAAGTGCCGGAAAGTTATGTATTTTGCAGTGCAAGATGCATCGAATCACATGATGCCGGAGAGGCGGAGAATGGCCAAAAAGCGGGAATGGCGTCAGACCAGGTCCTATTCGCGAGCGATCGAATTTGGGCTTTAAACCCCTGTATCTCTTCTGTCTCGAGAACAGCTGTGCGTTTTCGCGAAGCCCAAAACGGAATTTGATGATGCTGTGGCTCAGGAACTACTTCCAAACTAGGTTCAGACGGGAATCCGTCCATAAACTTATTCACATCACTAAACTATAGACAGTAGCGCTTAATTGCAAGCTTAACCTCAAGTACGATGCTTAATTTGGTGCCGAGGACTGCTGAGCTCCGTCCGTCACTAGATTTCATCCATCGTGTTTAAGAGTTTCTCATCAGTTTTAGTCCCAATCGTTACTCTCCACATCTAGGGTCATCTCTATCTCCACCTTGGAAGTTCCCTTAACCCTTGGTTTATCCACATCTACAAACTTGCCAGATCAAGATCTACAACAATATTACCTAAAATTCGCGCAGCCATTGCGCTTAATGTCCAGGTTCTAACTGCTTTATCCAATGTCCGTAGGAAACGTTTCTAGGGCTTCCGACTCACTCATTTGCTTCCACAAATGCTCAGTTACACTTCTCACTGCCTCTGTTTATCCCCTGCTACTGAATAACTAGACCTCTATAATATTATCCTCGAAGCCTGTCTAAGTATCATTTTTGGACTACATCCTTTATTCCTAATTCGTTCCTACTATTACTCGGAAAATGCACTAATCCATTGTTATTCTCGCTGGCCTCTGTCGCCATGGCTTTTCCTTTTGTAGCGGACATGCCTTGGTGTTGATTCCTCTCTTTTCTGCGCCCACCGCAACAAGCCTCACCAGCAGCCAGGAGACAACCAAGCTGGTGGCGCTGCGACATGCTATTTAATTCTTAGCATCAACCTGCCGTGCCGGTCACATCAAAGTATCCATATAACAACGCGAAGAATGGCCTACCAGGCAATGGTAAAGGTGGCTATCAAGTTCCTGCGCCGGGAGATACAGCGCATCAATCTGAGGCTCCTGGTCCTAATGATATCAGAGGACCTTGTCCTGGTTTCAATTCTGCTACAAATAATCATGTAAGTCCTTAACCTATTGCAATATAGCTGCACATATGTCTTCTTGGCTCATAATGGCATCACTACTGTCAGTGAACTTGTCGATGCTCAACAAAATGTGTACAATGTTGGATACGAACCTCTGCCGTTTTGCTAGCTGCATTAGGTCTTACTTTGACTGATGGTACGCTCTAGCTCCATGACCGTACGTCGACTAGTCATGATTGCTCAGTTATTTCACAGGCGACTTAGTTACGGAAAAGCTCTCGATCAGTTGTGATGCCACTACCCGCACCTCAATCGATCCCACGTTGACTGGCAGCGAGCCTGGCTCAGATGGCCATAACAATCTCGAGTCTGATACTTCTCTGACACGTAACGACTTCTTTTTGGCCGACGGTGATAACCTTTCTTTCAATGGGTTAGTTTAAAGAATAATTTAAAAGGTTAACATCGCATGAATGCTAATACGTTCTCCTAGGACTCTCTTTGGTAATGATTGTAAGACACATGCCAGGGTAACTTCAACCGCGAGAACCTTGCGCTCTACAGGTATTAGCGATATTAGCAATCTCTCGCCGAGAACCCCAACTGCTTCTTCGGCCCTCTTGCATTGCTCCTCTAGGGCGCCACATCCTTCCTGTAGGCACACATGCACCCTCCACCCCACAGTACTAACACGTGGGATACAGATATGAGCTCGTGCCAAACGGCAACCAAAATTACGCACCCGACTTGGAAACGATCTCCTCATTCTTCGGCGCCTCCTAGAATGCTGACAGGGGCTGATCCTTCAACAACGCAGAGAAAATGTCAGACAACTGGACCAACTGCGTCACGCCCTATAACAACGTCGACGTGACACTCGAGATACTCGCACAGTACACCCTGCACCCAGTGCTCTTTGGTAGTAAGACATCGGACGGCTCGTTCGATGCGCTGCCTAGCTTTGGATCTATCGAGGGTAAGCGATCTCGGCTCCTAACACGGCGTATCTGCTGTACCAGCTCGCAACTGAGAGCGTGCTGAGCTACCTGAACGGCGTCTTAACACCGACAGTCGAAGCCCTCAGCTTCATCGCCACGAAAGTCTCGCCGTCCTTTGCGAATCTAGGATGTCCGCTCGCATTGGCCAAGTAGCGGGCTCCCACAGCGAGGCGGATAGTCGAGTTAGAGGCACGGGGTGCGGTTAACGTAACACTGTGAGTCAATGCCCAGCATTGTGAGAATGGTGAAACGCCGAGAGCTCTAGCACCAGCCACTTGTTTATATTTTGCATGTGTTTCAGCGGCAGAAGTGTAGGTTTCGGATGCGTAGGCCGGAATCATATCTCGCATTCCGCGGCTGCTTCTCATTCGTTAAGTCGGCGGTGAAGACTGGTTCCTGTACATGCTTTTCATTCTGCGCCTTTTTATTTTATTTTTAAGAAAGGTGACTTATGAAGGCGACTTTACGGTAAGCGATTGGATAGTTTTGTAGTCCTTCGGTCTTTAGTCAGTTGACTACCACGGTTGCCTTAGTCATATTTGATTCTTATTTAAAAATAGTACATCAAAGCTTGCTTGACTGCGAGCTTTTTGCCTTATCTTTACTATTTTATCTCACTCAAAACAATACCAGTCGTAGCCCAGAGACGTGGAACGCGGAGACTTATCTAGATTTAAGATATATCTCGACGAAAAATCCCACGACGTTACGTCTCGCGGCTGAAAATTATTGTCTGCCAGCAGCGCAATGGAACTTCTCAAACACAACTGTGGCGATCGACAGACGCCACAATACCCGCCCTTTGCCATTTTCCACGCGGCGTACATGAACGCCACTTGCTCCTCGAACAAAAACAACGCAAACCCTTTCCCAAGCCACGAGCCTTCACAAATCCAGTGCCCGCCGTGATTTTTGGAATACCCAACCAATAGGGAAATAGCCGCCATTTCTCGCATAACCTCGTTCAAACAAAGGAAAGAGTGCCTAGTGAGGATCATTCCAGATACACAGAAGATCCAAACCCAGGAGTAAAAAATTATGTCAACAATTAGAATATACAGACAACGAGCGGAAGTGCTAAGTAGTAAGGATTATTCCAGGAAAATCATAAACCAAATACCCTAAAGAAGATACAATGCGAAAAGAGAATCCTATGTAGTCCAGCTATATGATGCTCTTTAGGCCACGGAAGCCTCCGGACTTCGATGCTTTGTCTTTCTTCTCGGCCTTCTCGGCTTTGTCTTTGGACTTTTTGCCAATGTTCTGTGCGCCGCCTGTGTTTATTAGTCGGCCGTCCAAAAATGAATGAGAAGAGCTTACCACGACCATAGACCCTAACCTCAGACTTGGGTATAATCTTTTCCTTTTTCTCGCCTTTGCTGCTGCTAGTCTCTACAGAAAAGGCGCTCTTGCCGCTGGAAATGACCGTCTCCGGTGCATTCGGTGCTTGAAATGAAGCAGTAAGAGAGGATTCATAGACAGCTGAGAGGTCATGTGTAGGGCTTGTCGGCTCCCCATAAGCTTTCCGGGAGTTTAGGGATTCGAGCCGCACCGGACGCGCAGGGTATGATTGTGCTGGCGGACTGCTGTTGGACAATGGGGAGTGGTATTCGCTGTAGTAATCGTCTTCTTCCTGCATATTTGTATTTACCTGAGGACGAGGAAATCGAGAAGCGTAGCCACCGACACTGCTGCCAGTATTGCTATTCTGGCGACTGAAAGCCTGTATCGATGGCTCGTCGGCCGTGCGATTCAAATCGTGCATGTGGCCTCGACCTTTATTCCGACCCCTTTCGGCTTGTAGTTCGCCGTCGAGCTCATGGACACGCATCTCCAGCTCTGTGTATTGGTCAAGTAGGCGATAGTGAGTCTTTTTCATCTGTTGTAGTTTCGCTTGACTCGCTGCCAGGGCAGAGTCTACCATTTGCTGCATGGAACTTGACAGCTGGCCTGGCTGAGAATTCTTCTGCGTCGATTGGAGGCGGTTTTCAAACTCTGAAATTTTGCGCTCATACGCCTTCCGGGTTCGTTCACGATCGGCATCTCTACTGTTGAGCTTCATATTGGCGATTTCGAGGTCACTGCGTAAATTATCGCGCTCTTTCTTGGTGGCCTCGAGATCTGCAAGACTTTCCTGGAGCTTCTGACACTTCTCTTGCAAAGTCCCAACGTCGGCCCGCAAGTTATCCAACTCTTTTAGATCTAATTCCGTTGAACGTAGTTTCTGTTTTGCGTTCAGTTCTCTTGCCTCACTCTCAACCGCAAGTCTTCTTAGCCGTTCACAATCGTGTTGTGACTTCTGCAAGTCAAGTCGGAGACTGTCCTCATCCGAGTGCCAGTGTTTTTGCTCTTCCTTGTAGGAACGAACCTTGGAGCTCAACTCGCTCTCCCATTTCTTAAACTGGCTCCGGCCAGTGAGAGTTTCTTTCTTCACTTGTGCATACATTTCGTTCGCTTTGGCGAGTTTAGCTTTCAGAGCACGATTCGTGTTGATAAGATTCTGCGTTTCAGCCTCGACAGTCGCTTCCTTTATATGCTTGCGCTGCAGCTGCCCAATGTGGGACAGATGTTGGAGTTTGAGGTAGCGTTCAAAGTTTAGATCGTTTCGTAGGAGCATGACCTCGCGCTGAAGAGATGCTATACTCTGATTTTGGAACTCAGTGCGGGTTGGTGAGCTTGAGTGATGGCTTTGAGACATCGCTTGGGCGAATTGCTCTAGCCGTGGTGATGGCAGGGTACTGCTTTGAGGAGCAGACATGGCGCCGGCCTTGCGCAGAGAACGCTTTCTCTTTGGTTGCGGGTTCTTAGTTTCCAAATCACTTAGAGTGCGCAGAGGTGGCAGAGTAGGGCTGTCCATGACGTCTCTGGCTTTAAGGACCGGTGAGGCAGGCTTCGATGATTTGGCTACGGAATGGCTGTAGGTGCTGTGGTATGATTTTCGAGGCATTTCGATGCCATCCGATTGCCAATTGCTTGATGGGGAGAACATAGTAGATTGTGTGTTTCGCCAGCTAGTCGCAGGCTCGTCATTCACGATAGCACCATCGTCGTCAAGAATGAATATCCCCTCTTGCGGTATATCGTCTGTTCGGGCAAGAGGTGTTGGTACAGCAGGAAGCTTCGATGTAGGAGGTGGCCCTGGATCATCGAGGGTTGAAGAAACAGCCACGCATAATTCCATGCAATCAGTGACGACATCCGCAGGATCACTCTTGAGCCAGCGGGTATCGCTGAGTTCGTCCTCGAGAGTTGTAGTGAACATGTTAGGATGCAGCAAGTGAACTTGGCGATAAGGTTCCGTTCTACTCCGAATGAGATCTTGGTCTAGGTCGAAGTCGTCCGCACCGGGAAAATCTACATTTTTCAGGTATTTACGAGGTTTCCGTATGTAGCTCATAAAGTTCAGAGGAAAGAGTCCATAGAGGAAGGTGAAGAAGTGAAGAAGTCCAGGTGCCGTATTTTCTGCGTAGTCAAATGACCGATGCAACTTTTCCCATGTCTGCTCAGACTCTGAATCTTCGTTTGAATCCTGGCCTGTCGACTTCTCGGATTCCTCGTCAGTCGGATTTTGCTCCTCAGAGTTAGCCCCTCCAAACCGGTCCCAGCACAACATCCTGCTGTAAATGAGGAAAAGCTTTGATAGATGGAAATCCGAGGTCAGCGAGCTTGTAATATGGGGCAAAAACATAATGAGAACCGTCAATGCTAGTTCGATAACAGTAGCAGAGGCATCGATCATCAAACATTTCTCAAGATGCTGGATCAAAGGCGTTTCAAGGACGAGATAGAGATGTGGCGGCTGGACTCGTACAAAGGCGCTGAGCAGGTTAAGTGCTTGCGCCCGATATTGTTTCTGGACGAAAAGCTCATCTAGGGCAAGTAGTAGTTCCTGTTACAAAGTGTTAAATATCGTGTAGGATGTTCTCGTCTGGCACATACCTTTGGCTTTCTCCGACCAAATGTTATAAGTACAGATTCTAGCTCGTGCGCGATGAACTCATCTTGCGGAGACGCAGTATCATCTTCAGTAAATGGGATCTTGGTGCGCTCCAAATACGCCTCCAACAGTCTCTTTGAAAACTGCGCGGAGAGCTGCGCTTTTCCCCCACTCTTGTCGTCTTCGGCATCGAATATTAAGATTCCCTGGAGAAATTCGCGAGCTTCCTCAATTTCTTCCCTTTTGTGTCCTATTGCATCTATTGTAGGCCTTATTACTAAATTCCACCATTCCGCCAGCCGACTTTCTCCCCGAATCGCCGGTCGTAGAAGTTTCAGCGCGCTGAGGAAGGGCCCATGCTTTTCTGGGTTATCAGCCACATATTTCTTGTAGAGTGGCAGCAGCTCGTCCTGGAGGCGCTGCGAATCGTGGTCGTCTATGTTCTGGTACCGGTCTAAGAATGCTTCGATGGTTTGCTGGAGGTCTTCGGGAAGAGGATAAGGCGTGATTGGGGCGGAGAACGTGGAGTTGAGAGCCTTGACGGCCTCCCTCATGGACCTGCGTATCTCAAGTAGTCAGCTCCTGCAAAAGCTATGCAGATCGCAAAGCCGCGACCAGTGGCCCAAGCTGACGGGTGCAGCGGAGAGCTGGAGAACCAAACAACGGGAGTGTCTCACCCAGACGACATTTCGTATTTGAGGCTCAGATTTTGATATTTTGTGGTGTCGTGCGCGCAGGCAGTCTCACGCAGTAATCCCGGACAGGCAAGTCGACGTTATGTCTTTTGACAATGACGACGCTCAGTGCACTTGGCAGCGAAGTGAGCTAAAAAGTCAGCAGCTGACTGAGAGGTACGACTGATGGCCGACAGCGTGGGGTAACGCTCATAGATATTCACGACGGCCATTGTTCTTGTACGGCGAACCCTGTGAGTCTGCCGGATGATTCCGCCAAAGCTCCCCTTCGGCCCCCGTTTGTACCTTTTCGAGAGCGCCAAAAGTAATCGAAATGTGCAATAGGTGAGCGCCTACGCTTGGGTGGTTATCTCGTGGGCTGCACCAACTACCCTCCCAATGCACTCTGTGGGATTGCTTGCGTCCAGAGAAGCGGGCTTGACGCCACCCACGAAACGGTGGGAGCCCCCTGCTCAGGAACGTTTGCTTTTTTGGCTTCATCCTCCCAGCATGCCATGTGTGGTACCACGACCGTCAATCAATATATCAGCGAGGTGGGTGCGAAGATCGAGTCAAGAGAAGCCCCTCAATCTCAATTCCTACGAGGCCCGATGCTCTTAGCAGGCCGACAACAGGCCGACAGCAAATCCAGAGTGCCCAGAATGCCTATGTATGACCCCCTTTGCGTCCCCGCAACTCTCGTTTGGTTGCAGCCTCCCCTGCCGAGCCATGCAAAGCACCGCTTGCCTCGTTGCGTCCCTTGCTCCTGCTCGCCGTGGCGTCGACTACCCGGCCGCGTTACACAATCCTCTTTAGACAATGCTTGTATCGGCCAGCCACTTTCCCCCACGGCCCCTCTTTCAACCACGTTTGCATATTGAGTCCCCCAAACGACATGGGGTGTACCATAGGGACAAGAAAGCGTTGAAAATAACGGTCACTTGGAATCATTAGCGTCCCAGGGATGGCAATCCTTGCTGCCTTGGGATTCTTCACTCTGCCATGGCCTTCCCGCTCTTTGGCTCTAGCACTGAAAAGTCGGGGGATGACGTGAGACGGCGAGGGGATGACCCGTTATCTTATTCGGTCCGAATCATGACTTTGGATATGTATCAGATGTCCAGCTTGGCCAAAGAACATTCAAACGCTTGTGTTTCGAAGAACTATGTGCGGCAAACGCGCTGTTTCGGAGGCACAAAAAGCGGTGCGACTCAAGTCATCCAAACATGTATCTGCAATCGCGGAGCGTTTCGCGGCGCTATAACAGCAAGATCGGTACTGGAAGTGAGTGCCTTACTCTTTTACACTGAGGTAAGGAAATCCTCCGGCTCAGTTACGCTTTTAACATTGCGCACATGCACACATACGCATAGTACCGTTGCGGCGCGCTGACATTGCGCGTACCTGCATTGAGACTATCGATTAACAAACTATTGTTCCCGGCTACAATGGCCGCAGGAGTTGTCACTGAGGTAGCGACGCTTCCTGAGACATCAATGGTACTATTTAATGTAATTTTATAGAGCACTTGTGGCTTGTGATGCGACAAAATAGCCTTCTGTAACTGCTAGTGGCGCCTGTCAAGAATTTCACGTCGTCAAAATTAGGAAAACCGTGTCTTAGATACATCCGTAGTTAGACCGGGCTTGTGGGACAGACCTTGCGTGCATCGGGTCGTCTGTTGATTTGATGCAGAATTTCAGCCTTGCAGATCCAAGATTTATCGAGCACTTCGTAATCAGGTAGCAATGGCTCGTTGGATTTGGCCCTGCTTAGCTGAATATTTGCATTTCCACCACAACATACCTGCAAGATATCGGGAGCATGGAGGCCATTGATCAACACCCGAAGATCATTCTCTTTGGCGATTCTCTCACCGAATGGGGGTTTTATGAGGAGAACCACGGCTTTGGATGGGCCCTCGGGCAATACTACGGAGGCAAAGTTGAAATCCTGAATGAAGGTACGTGTATGCAAGATAGGGATTTGAAACTAAGTGGCTAAAGCGGGACAGGCCGTGCAGGGTGAGTTCTCTTGTGTAGATCATTGCGGGGGTCCAAATTGCCTCTCACGCTCAAAGCAGTTTCTCTTCAACGTGGCTCAAGCCAGACTTTGAGAGGATTGTTCAGAGAGCCAAGGAGCCTTACGCACCCCCCACACTTCTCTTCACAATCTTCTTAGGCGCCAATGATGCTTGTCTACCTCCCGCCGGTGCACATGTTCCACTAAAACGCTACGAAGAGAACCTGCGCAAATTTGTAGAGACCATCTTGACCGAAGAGGCCATGACAGACACCAAAATCGTACTCATCACCCCACCACCGATCAACATTCCAGAACCACTGCGCAACTCTATCGATATTGGCCCCGCCGGCGAGGCCAGAGTTGATCCGGAGTCGGAAAAAAGCACACGAGGTTACCGGACATACATGAGCAAGAAGCAATACGCAGATAAGGTTATGGACATTGCGAAGAGCTATGAGGATGTGACGGACCAAGTGATTGGATTAAACTACTGGAAGGCCTTGATTGACACCGCATTAGAGCAAGAAGGGAGACTTGCTGACGAAGATGCATATGATGAGAACAGACTGCCAGGGTGTGGTTTACCTGCGGCGAAGGAGTTCAAGCAAGGGTATTTCACAGACGGATTGCACCTCGATCACTTAGTAAGATGACCACTCACGACACTGCTTCAAGCTACGTGTTCGATTCTAAAGCGGTTTCAATTAGGGCTACGAGGTTCTTACGAAAGGACTAATGGATGCCGTCTTAACAAAGTGGCCTGAGCTGCACAATGACCAGGTTTGATCCTTCTAGGCTGGGTTTGGTCATCCGAAGCTAGGGTGCGTGTGGCCTGGTTACATAAAGACGTCGTAGTAGGATTGGGTGTCTTGATAGATAACCCATTTCCAAGCTCAACCTCGATTTAGAGTATTGCCAGAACCTTTAGGGTTATCCTCCTTGAACTCATCCCACGCCCGCGCTTTCACCGTTTCTGCGTCTGCTTTCTCGAAATTATCTTCATCAGGCTCTGGCCGAATGCCAGATTGCTCACCGCCGCCCCCAATTATTCCCCCTCGCCGTTTTTCCTCTTCTAGATACTCGTCAATCGTCATGGTTGGGAGATTATGATCTGGTCTAAAGACCCCTTGCCGTAACCTCTGTCGGCTATCTAGCAGTGTGAATGGCCGCAGAGGTTTGCCATCACTACTTAAAATAGGCCCTGGCCCACTCAGCCTTGACATTGGGGCATCGAGACGCTCAGAATACCCGTCGAGGCCCCTGCCATCCCTTTGGCGAGAGTCCCCTGGATCTTGAGACAGGTCCGGTGGCGGAGCAGGAGGTGCTAGTGCAAGAATCTGCAACTCCTGTGCAATGGACTCGAGAGATTGATATGTTTGGTGTACACATAGTGTAATGTTAGTTAGTTGAAGCTGCCGCAATGCGGAGTCGTCATTCTCTAATGCAGCGGGATTTCGCCTGAGATACTGGAGAGACTGGTCTTAGCGCAGAAGGCATCATGAACAGAAAATCACAAACCTCAAGTTTCCGTTTCAACTCCTTTTCTCCCTTGAACCTAGAAATTTTGGTTTCGCGTCGGGCAGCAGCGTCAGTAGCAGATGCGGTAGAAAATGAATCCCGACTATCTAGATACTTTTCCAATAGTCTCGCATCCGCTTTCGAGAGAATACCATGTAAGTCCAAAAGCCTAAGAAAACGCTCATAGCTAGCTCTCGCGCGCTGCAGATAGGATTTACGGTCGCCACCGGTGATTTTCAAGATCAGCTCCGCAAGATAATAATTGATCGGCATGTACCTGTGGGGGTGAGACTTTCTCTGTCAAAAGATTTTCTTTATCGCAGTACGTACTGCAAGTCTCGGGATGAGACATCATCCAATGTTTCATTTAGGCTGAACAGTGAGACCTGATCTGCCACTTTTAGACATTCTTCATAAGTGGCAATAGTAGCGCTGAGGTTCTCTTGGAAGGTGGCGCTGTTAGAATTCCACGATAATTCTATTTCTTGACGTTTTGCTTCAGCTTCAGTGAACAGGCCACGGAGTGTCTTGGGTTGTTCCTCCATAGTTAAAGAAATACGTCTTGTTATTGATGTTTGCTTGCTTGGGTTGCAGTTTCCACAGAAGCAAAACCACTGGGCAGAAATCAGTCGTCACGTGCATGCATGGACCATGCCCGCTTGTGTTCTCAGAATTGGCAACAAGCTGCCGTGTTTCTTCCCTTCAGGTTACCCGTCAACAAACTCAGATCGTGTCGTGCGGAACACTACAATGTCTGTAGGCGACCAGCAGTGAATTTGTGCCTGGATCTAGCTACTTAGGCTTCATGTCCGACAATTTCGTTTTGCTTGCCCTCTCAGCTCACAGCAAACTAACCTGACTCCAGCTTTCCTGTGCTTTAAAAGGAGCTACTTGACCAAGACTAATTTGTGCGGTGATATGGTGGTCATACTTTTCGATGGTGATGATGAGCCCGAGGATTCACAAAGTGTTGACGTACCTGATCAAGATCTCAACGATTCTGACATAGATGCTGATGATTCCCATCAACACGGTCCACGTACATCGTTAGAAAAGCGCAAGGCGCAAAATGCAATTTTCAAAGCGTGGGCTAGCAAAAAGGCCGAAGAGATAACTGCCAAAGAGGTCAAAGATGCCATCCAACGTGCCGACGATGAGACCTTATCCATCAGTGACATCCTAGCAAAACAAGAGTCCAGCGCAAGGATCACGAACCCTAGAGATTACCAAAACGAGCTCTTCCAGAAAGCTAAGGAAGAAAATATCATCGCCGTACTGGATACGGGCTCAGGCAAAACCCACATAGCTACGTTATTACTCCGCCACTTCATCGACGAGGAATTAGAGCGACGAGCCGCGGAAGTACCTCCCAAGATATCTTTCTTTCTTGTACGCACATTCTACCGTTCCTCTGAGCCCAACTAATGCTATCCTAGGTTGACTCTGTGAACCTCGTCTTCCAGCAAGCAAACGTTCTGCGCTGTGGTCTCGATCATGACGTCGAGGGAATATGCGGCGCCATGGGTGCCCAGCTATGGTCGAAGAGGGCTTGGGATAAGCGTTTTACTAATAACATGGTTATCGTCTGCACTGCTGAAGTTCTAGTTCAATGCCTCATGCATTCATTTATCAATATTCATCAGATCAATCTTCTAATCTTCGACGAAGCACATCATGCGAAGAAAAATCACTCCTATGCAAGGTTGGTGGTACACCTCGCTATCTTATTTATATACTGATTCTGTGACTCAATTTCCAAGAATAATCAAAGATTTCTATCTTGTCCAGACCGATCCATCGAAGCGACCCAGGATATTTGGGATGACGGCCTCACCAGTAGATGCTAAAGTAGATATCCAGCAGGCTGCTAGGTATAAGGGCCTAGAAATGGAATGACCCTTTGCTAATGATACTCAGGGAGCTAGAGAAACTGCTTCATTGCAAGATTGCAACAACATCCGACCTAAGTCTCATCAGGAATAACATCAATCGGCCCTCCGAAGATGTTGTCGAATACGATCGACTGCCTACCCCATTCGAAACTCTCTTACATCAAGAGCTTAAAGCCAGATTCGGAGATATCAGTCCATTTGAGAAGCTGTTTCAAGAATCTAAAAAAATCAGCGCTGAACTTGGCCGTTGGGCGTCTGATATGTTCTGGTCCTTTTCTCTTGCAGAAGAACAGGCACGCAAGATCGAGATGAGAGAAGAGCGAAAATTTCATGCCCAAAAGGAGGGAAACCCAATAGCAAAGCTTGATGCCCAAATAGCTCGTTTACGCGAGGCTGCCCAAGTCATCAAAGACTACAGCTTTAGCACCCCAGAAGCTAACTCTCGCGACTTAAGTTCAAAAGTCCTCGTCCTTCATAAATGGTTACAACTTTACTTCTCTAGACAGTCCGATGCGCGATGTATCGTGTTTGTTGAAAGAAGATCCACCGCCCGGTTGCTCCATCTCATCTTCGGTTATCTTGGCGGAGCCCATCTGAAAAGCGGAGTCCTCATGGGGGTAAATTCCTCAGTTGGAGATCTCACCATCACTTTGCGAAAACAAGTGCTGGCAGTGGCAAGCTTCAGAAAAGGAGATCTTAATTGCATCTTTGCTACTTCCGTAGCAGAAGAAGGTTTGGATATCCCACAATGCAATCTCATTGTTCGCTTTGATCTATACAGAACTATGATATCATATGTTCAATCAAGGGGCCGGGCACGGCACAGAAACTCGAAATACCTACACATGGTCGAGAAGGGCAACCCCATGCATACTCAGGCGGTACTTGAAGCTCGAAGATCCGAAAAGCTCATGCGCCAATTCTGCCAATCTCTGCCGGCTGACCGCCTGCTGCTTGGGAACGACGTTGATTTTGAGAACGACATGGTCAAAGAACGTGGTTTTCGTACATTTACTGATCCATCAACCGGGGCAAAGCTAACATATAGCTCGAGCTTAGCCGTCCTTGCTCATTTTATATCATCTCTGCCGCAAGGCAACGAGGTTCCTTTACAACCAAATTACATCATGTCAATCGAAGCCGGGAAGTTCGTCTGCGAAGTCATACTCCCGGATAACTCACCCATCAATTCCGCCATAGGCCGGCCGGCTTCAAAGAAATCAGTTGCCAAATGCTCAGCGGCTTTTGAGGCATGCATCCTACTCCGCAAGGGAAAATACCTTGACGGCAACTTATTACCAATCTACACAAAGCAGCTACCTGTCATGAGAAATGCCATTCTCGCGCTTGACATGAAGAAGAAGAATTTCTACCGTATGCGAATCAAGCCCAGTGTGTGGGCGTACGGTCGAGGTGATCTTCCTGTCACTCTATACCTCACAATATTAGATGTTACAAATGGTTTGGAGCGACCATATCAGCCGATGGGTTTGCTTACTAGAGTTCCTTTGCCGCAGATGCCTCGATTCCCGGTTTACCTCAGGGAAGGAAAGGTCACGGAGGTGAAGTCCATGTCCTTTGGATCTGGGTTCGACGTTTCTGGAGACATGATCGAGCACCTAACGACATTGACCTTAAGAGCCTACAAAGACATATTCGCGAAAACGTACGAACACGATCCAACCAAGTTGTCTTACTGGTTTGCACCATTGAGAGATCCGAAAACGGTAGTGATGGAAGGTTACGAAAGTCCCGCTGATTTTATCAATTGGAGTGTCGTGCAAGACGTTTTCGAAACTGAGGAATACAAATGGACTCCTGACATGAAACATGAGTATTTGAGATACCGTTTTCTTGTTGACAAATGGGATGGTGGTCGGCGTTTCTTCTCTGTCGAAGTTGCGCCAGATATGAAGGCTATGGATCCTCTACCTGCGCACTCAGAGAAGTACAAGAAATTCAATGATAGCATTCTCGACTACTCTGTCAGTCTATGGAATAAATCTCGCAAGAATTACTCCTGGGACCTCTCGCAGCCGGTCGTAGAGGCTGAGCGAGTTCCGTTTAGGCGAAATCTATTGGCTCCAGCGGAAGAAAAAGAGCATGATGGTAAAATCAGGTGCTTCGTGTGTCCGGAGCCTCTCAGAATTTCTGCTGTAAGTCAACTCTGAGATGCTGTAGCAAAATACTTATTGTTTTATAGCTTCCAGCCCCATTCGTAGCAATGTGTTACGTCTTTCCTGCCATTATTCACCGTTTCGACTCATATCTCATTGCCGTGGAAACATGTGATCTTCTTGGTCTCGATATTGGACCGGGATTAGCGCTAGAAGCCCTTACTAAAGATTCTGACAATAGTGATGAAAATGGAGAGGAGAAGATAAACTTCAGAAGCGGGATGGGTCCAAACTACGAACGCCTTGAATTTATGGGCGACTGCTTTCTCAAGATGGCTACATCGATATCAACATTCGTCCAGAACCCGGACGATAACGAATTCGAGTTCCACGTGAAGCGAATGTGCCTTCTGTGCAATAAGAACCTCTTCGAAACAGCGATTAACTTGAAGCTCTACGAGTATATTCGTAGCATGGCTTTTTCCCGGCGAGTTTACCCGCATTTATATCCAGACATTGCTAATAGAATTCAGGCGAACGTGGTACCCTGAAGGTCTCAAAATGCTTGAAGGAAAGGGATCTAAGAAGACAGGTGAAGAAGTCATCAAACACTCCCTTGGAGACAAATCCATCGCCGACGTCTGCGAAGCCTTCATCGGTGCAGCCTTCATGGAGCATAATGAATTAGGCGAATACGATCCCAAGAAATGGGACCAAGCTGTCAAAGCCGTAAAAATTATGGTGTCCAGCGATGATCACACCATGGAGACATGGGCAGACTACCTCAAAGCCTACAGCAAACCGAAGTATCAAGTGGCGGAAGCTACGGCTTCGCAACTTGACCTTGCCGCGCAAATCGAAAAAAAGCACCATTATCATTTCCGTTACCCTAGACTACTACGATCGGCCTTTATTCATCCATCTCAATCATTCATGTGGGAGAAAATTCCTCACTACCAGCGCCTTGAATTCCTTGGTGATTCATTACTAGACATGGTCTTTGTGATGCATCTCTTTTACCGTTATCCCAATAAGGATCCCCAGTGGCTTACGGAACATAAGATGCCAATGGTATCTAATAAATTCCTCGGTGCATTGTGTGTTAAGCTGAATTTTCACGGACATCTTCGGCACAACAACGCAGTTCTGCAGCACCAAATACAAGAGTATGTGACGGGGGTGCAAGAAGCTGAGATTGAAGCAAACGGTTCTGCTGACTACTGGACCACGGTCAGCGAACCTCCCAAGGTAAGAATCAATACCTTGTTCTATCATAACATATACTTATATAGTATAGTGCTTAGCAGATATCGTGGAGTCATATGTTGGAGCCATATTCGTAGACTCGGACTTTGACTTCAATGAGGTTCAGCGCTTCTTTGATCAGCACATAAAAGTTTTTTTCGAGGACATGTCTATCTATGACGCCTTTGCAAACAACCATCCTATAACTCGCCTTACCAAGCTTCTCAACATCAATCTCGGATGCTGCGACTGGCGAATAGCCACCCGTCTCTGCGAGTCTACGATCCCTGGTGCCCGCCCTACGGCCCTTGCTATGGTGCTCATTCATTGGAACGTTATTGCGGACGGTAGTGCCATTTCCGGGAGATATGCGAGAATCAAAGCAAGCAACACTGCTTTAGACCTCCTTGAAGGACTCCCCCAGTACGAATTCCGTCGTCGCTTCGGCTGTGACTGCGTTGATGAGGAACTCGAGAATACAGGGGATGGGGGGGGAATCGGGGAAGCAATCGGTGGTTTGGTGATTTAATACTCGTGGAAAATATTCTACACATGCTGTCTTGCCTCGTGCTGGCCATCGTTAGTCTCTTGAGGAAAATGTGAAGTCGGGATCAGCTACATATTTTAGCCTATATCTATAGTTTTATTCTACGGATGAACTGCGCTGAGCACAAGGGTTACCTTACGGTTATTATTTTCAGTACACGTCATTACTTCATTTACGACTAGATATTAGGATAGAATATCATTTCCTGGCATTATTCAAATCACGATTGCGTTGTGTATTCGTCATTCATCTAATGCAACCTCGTGAGCAACTTAATAAGTTTACATAACATGCTCCTATGAAAAACCACCGCGTTCTCAACTCCTTGATGAACACTGGTGAGGTCCCTCCACAGTAAGAAGTAAAAATAGAAATATCGCATAAAAGCGATACTAAGCCAACTCCGATGGTACGGCACGGTCCTGAAACGACTAGGGATCCGGCGTTGAAGTAATTAACGGAGACATGACGAGCATGCAATTTCTGATCTACATGGCCCGTGGACGATACACCAACAGTAGACTTAAAGCATCCTGCTGATGGCTACCGGAGCCTATACTAATTTCGATCAGTATTGTTTCAGGATTGAATTGATCCCATGCGCCGCCATCAAGTTGTACACCCGATTTTTAATAACTTAGTTAACTCGTTCAGAGACTCGACCAAGACTCATAGAATGACATAAGAAATGAATCAATTAGCTACTCGTGCATATGTCTTTACCTAAGGCTCATTGAATCAAAACGTACCTTTTGAGTACCTAGGTAAAATCTTTGCTTCAATTTGGAGAACGATGCGACCCTAGAAGAGGTCAAAGCCCAGAAGTAATGGTCACCGTTGGCGATAAACAAAGGCACTTTATTCTTCCTCGTCATCCCAATCTCGATCGATTGCTCCCAAAAGCATCTTCCAGACGTTTCCGTCCCAAGGAGTTGTATCAACAATGTCCCTATAATCAAGTTAGAGATATTAGAAGGATATATCGCACACTTGGCACTGTGCATGGAATTGCCTCGAATACCACGTACATTGGGAGATGTAAGTCTGAGTCCAGTTTTTGAAGTCGCTCCATTCCTCTCTCGTCATTACCAAAACGGATGAACTGGATTCCCACTTGTGTATCAAGAAGACCGAGCTCTTCGAGTTTGTTAACGAATATCCTGATGGGCTCATCGACTCCACCAAGAGGTCGTGATCCACCCTGCCAGACACCATCCGTAAACACGTAAATACAAATGGAACGCCCCTTGGAAGACCAATGCCGCAGATCTATGCCCATAAAGTGCCTATGACGGTTTGATTCTAGAGCTCTAGGAAGCTCTGCTCGGTAAGGTTCGAGGATTTTTCCAAGACGTGATTTCATGTCACATTGACCTGCAGGTTTTCTCCTCTGTACCTTTTCTAGAAGATGGCGTGTACGTCTCGAATGATGGGTTTCCAGGGAATTGGTGAAGTGCAGGTCAATCCCATCTGGGTCCACGTGTTTAACCAGGTATGACAACGCGCCGAAAGTCTTCGTCACTTTAGACCAGTAAGGACCCATAGATTTGGAGTCGTCAATTAGAAATACCTAACCGAATGTAAGCACTATTTCAACAGCCTTATAAACTTTGCTTACATGATCACGGTTTCCCAGTCGATCAAGATATTCTTTGCCTGTCAAATCCTTGGTACCAGAGCCCAACTTTACTCTATTTTTCCATTCAAGAACTTCTTCAACTGACAATATGGGCTCCTTCTTTTGATGAGGATTGTGGACAGGCGTCTGGCCAGTTGAAGTAGCACTTGGTGGAGTGTAGGGAGATCTATATGGAGGAGTTGGGGGGGATCTATGTGGGGGACGAGGAGGGGAGGGAGGGGATCTATCTGGAGGAGATCTACCTGGAGGGGGGCCATAGTTATCTTTCGGGGGTATACCTGTCCTCAAAAAAACATCTAGCTCAGCGAAATCGACCAGAGGATCATTTATCTTCCCACCGGATTCGTCCGAGTAAAGTGAGTCTACAAAAACCCGCCCAGATCCAAGCGAGGAAGACGGTGTTGTATTATTTGGAGAAGTACCGGATTCTGACGTCGTTCCTTGGGGGCTCTCATATGATTCCGGCGTTTGTTGTAATGGAGTGCGCGGTGCTAGGACTGGAGGCGAGAAGATCCGGAAGACTTTAGGGTACTCTTGCTCTCTCGCATTGATCAGAATACTCCGTGAGCAACTTTCCACCTGAAGAATGTTAAATCGAGATTTGATATTTCCCAACATGCCCTCTATTAGTGTGACAACGTGCTCTGTAATGTGGTCCTCATCGAGTCGTCGATTCTTGACCTCTTTGTGCATTTTCGACACAGCTGGAAGTATTTTGGTACCATCATGAAAACAGCCGCTGTATTCAGTTTTGTTGAAGTTCGTGATTCGACCTGTCTCTACTCTGCGTAATTCGCGATATTGCTTAACGCCGGACACACCTAAAAGAGTCCACACAATAGCTTCGCTAAAAATGCAGCCAAGTGACCAAATGTCGATAAGTGGTTCAAAATCATATGTGAGGGTTTCCGTGGACACCCCCATGCAACACTCAGGTGCACCTCTTGAGTTTCAGCAATGAGGCTTGTTTTCGGGAAATGGAATCTCTTACTATACATGGGGTTGCCAAATGTTTCTTTGCGTTTCAGATTTCTTTTATCGCCAGTTTTACTTGCGAAGTGGCTCATTCCCAAATCAGCAAGCTTGAAATTGCGATCATATTTTGACGAAGTGGCCCCACTAGTCACTAGGATGTTCGAAGGCTTAATGTTCTGATGTGACCTAACATCCTTTAACCGTTTCGATCTTTCACCCAATAGAGGGAATTTATGTACATACCCTTCTAATTCGTGTATCCTTTTGATAGGTTCGACCACCTTGAACAAACTGCTCCAGAACTGTAAAATGTCTTCTTCGCTTGAAGGCGGCGTTATACTCTCAAAGTAATCCATCAGATTACCGCTGTCGGCATGCTCCAGTAGGATGTTGTATGTTCTACCATGTCGGTAGGCTCCAAAGAGGGAAATGATGTGAGGCTCATGCTTTACCGGTAGCATCATCTGATTGAAAGCCTCTACTTCATTCTGGTAGTACTTTTCAGCATCCTTGGTGAAGTATGTCTTAAGGACGAACGTCTTCGGCCTTGACCAACCATTCGAGTCCTGAAATGTTGGAGGATTGTTAGCACTGACCGCACGTACTTTTTCAAGCCAAGGACGGAAATTTCCTTACCAGATGTATTAAAGTGTTGTAATTTTCAAGCACTTTGACCTTATAAATGACTGCACTTCTTCCCTTTCTCATCTGTATTTTTTCAACAATTGGCAGAATATGATCTTCTTCAAAGCAGACATTCCATAAATTTTCCCTTACGAACTTCTGGGGGCAAAACTGCCATTGTGCGCTGTAGAATGCCGGGTAGAATTCTTCGATAGGGGGAGGCCAGTTATGAGGAGGGTGGGTAGGAGACAGGAAAGGTAAGTGTCTGTCGTCGAGACCAGGATATCGAATAAACTGTGTTATATACTCTGCTTTTCCAATAAATACGAGAATCGAAAAAACACGGAGGTAGTTCTTCTGGCGGATTTCGTTTCCTAGATTTGGCTGAGATAAGAGTTTAAATATTTTCCCCATCTGATTAGCATTAAAATAGTCTTGAAGCGCATAGAATTGTATGAATTTTGCTTCGGAGGAGGAACTATTACTGCCGCAAACTTGTTTCGCTTTGATATATTTCTGAAAATCTTCGATGCATTCTGTGTAACCAGGCTTCCGCGATGTAGCCATCACGAGTGGCGCACAACGTATGGAAACCGAGGAAAGATAGTATAGCAATATAAGTTGCGGGAATGGACACCCTCATTGACGTAGAAGTTTTGAAGAAGTGTATTTTTGAGACCTAGCGGAAAGCAAGGTCTTTGCGGATGAAAAGGTGACAAGGCTGGGGAAGACAAGCAATGAGGGGCGGTAGTGCCATAACCTCCGCTGCAGCAGTGCCGAGTCGTTTGTCAGCCTAGCAGGTGATTATCTGCTGCTGCAAATATCCCATATGCCAGAGCGCCGTGACGTGTACGTCTAGCTGCATTCACCGGGATCTAGGAAGAACGCATGAGTTGTTTTCATAGCCGTTGGACCACTAAGAGCACTTTCAGATGCTCGAAAGAAATTCAAGAACGGGAATGGTAGACTCGTTAAAAAAAAACCTTGACAAAATAAAGAAATTTGTAGCACGTTATTCGGATCCTATTCTGGAGTCTTCAAAATCCGGTTAGGGATGCCTCGCAAAATAGAAACCTCGATGAAACTAGATTCGACTGCGATCACTGTGACTGGTTACTATTTTTTTTTCCTTGGCTTCGCTACCGTGGCCTGACTTAGTTACTATGAGTTAACCTCCGAGGACACTCACCGAAGACACTCACCGACGTAATACGTCAGTGGCAGAGTCCATGTTTTTCTAGAGTAGACTAAAGACATGCTGAACCTACAAAACTTCGCTTGCTAGGCCTCGCGTGGACGCCATTTCATTGAGACCACTGCGGCACGAAGGATGCATTTAAAGGCGTTTTACCTGACTAGGTACGTACAAGGAAAAGGAGAGACGTTGGATTTGCCTTTGTATGCTCGAACTGACCATGACATGACAGCCCCGTCCCTGCAATAGCTCACAGCCTGTTCCATATTGCGTTAAATACTGTCTCGCTACTGTCTCGCTACCAGCGCCAAGTTGTGTTAGCCTCGACGATTCCGCCACTTAAGCCACAGGGTTCAAAAAGAGCCATTCAATTACCAGTTGCCATGCCATATAAACTCTAGACAGGCTTTTGAAGGATTTTAGAGGGGGTATACAGCAGAAATAACTAATTGACGTGTACCTTAAGTTGAACGTTATCGGGACTACGTACACGTTGGGTCTGGTGAGCGTCTTTAAATATTCTTAGAAACTTGTCTAAAATACTGTACATGTTTCGTAGCAATGCTTAATCGAAATCTCATATTAGAAGCAAGCCAGCATTTCCCAATAGAGATCATCGTAACCATATGCCCGGCCTTCGAGAATTATATCTTTCGGAAGGACTTCAGCTCCTGATGCGCCCTTTGCAAGCCCTGAACCAGAATAAGGGGCCCGAATCTCCTGGTTGTTTCCGTCATAAAATGTGCAATGATGCACGAAAATCCAAGTTGCCTCTACTTCCTTTCCTGCATGCACATCATCAGAATTCTCCTTCCTCAACCTGCCTTCTTGCGCCTCTTAGAAATTCGTGCAGCTTGACCAGTCCGGGTCTGCAACATCACAAAGCGTCGTATCTAGAGGCCTGTCTCAGCATGGGCAGAGATCTACAGCGTTGTGATCTCCGATCTCAACTATATTAGTGGGATAAGAATGTGCTAGGGAGCTCAGACAAATACCCTAAAAAGTAGCGATTAGGCTTTATCTGAGCATTCCCCGTCATTGGCAGCATAAGGACTCGAGCGACCCTTCCGTCTCACCCACCAATAAACGATATACCAGGCCACAAATGTCGCTATCATCACGGGCAGGCAAATTGCCAGATACAGTTTCAACCCTCGTAGCTGGAAGACTCGTTTCTGTCGACCATCATTGTCCGTAGTGAATTGAATGATGCCTGTACTCATGAAAGTCTGTATATCCGTTAGATATATAGGATTATGTATGGATAAGTTTTGAGCACATATTCTTACCGCAATAGAGATTCCCGGCAAAAAAAACAAAGTGACCAAGGTGATTATTCGCATTGATACGGTCTCCTGCTTGGTCTTCTCGGCTATTTCATGCATGCTTGTTGCCATAGCATCTAGATTGTAAATTGATCTTAGTGCTTCCTGTGTGAAAGATTCACTAGCTTGCAGGCCTCGGTACTGCAGAATTCCATAGAGCTATATGCACAATTTTAGTCATACTTTCCGGAATTGAAATGAAAACACTCACCAGGTTCTTACGGTCGGCCAGAAGACGCAGCATGCTTTCAATCCTCAGTTGCTGCATTCCGAGATCTCTTTCCACACCCAGGATGCGATTCTCAAACCTGGCAATGTCAGTTCGACAGTCAGACTTAATCTCCCGGGGGAGATCTGCAGCCTCAGTCGTGGAACGATAGTGTTCTCTCAGCTCCTTGAGAACGGTGACGTTTTGTTTGAGCACAAGGAGTGTTTCGTGTGTTTTTTCTTCAATGTACTGAATTCTTTGGAGATCAGTAAATGAGAAATTCTCTTGTTGGCCGGTATTGTCTTCGTCTTGGAGCCCGGGACGTAACTCATTAGACTTCGGCTTCTCGCCCGGCTGAGACTCGGGTGGACCCACCATCACATTCGGCAGTTGAGAAGTCATAAGGCTTGAGGGCATCTCTAAACGTAAACCCTGGAAGGGCGAAAATTGAATTTTAGATGTAAAACTCCTTTCTGATGCTGTGCTCTGAGCCTGCGATGAGCTTGAGTGTGGCCTGGATGGAGGCCGTGACAATGTCTCTTGGTGACTCACGGAGAGGGTTGGCTGAGTGCGAGGAATTATCGGAATTGATATTGATTCAGATCCTGAACTCGACAGCCGATTAACAGGAGTAGAAAGAGTCTTTCTGGTGACCTCTTGTAGTCCTTTCTCCAAGTCAGTGATGTACCATCGCCAGTTCTCTCCAGCCCAGTCACAAAATATCATGTGTGCCGTCAAAGTTGCGGCAAAAGAACGGCTAATCGATTTAAAAGAACCCAGTTGTGACAGTTTTGAAGCCTCTTCTATTCGTTTTTTCAGTAGCTTGTTCCCTTTGACATTTATCCATACTGAGCGACCTGTTTCAACATCAAACGAATGATATATTGCGGTCTGGCGTATTAACCAGGGCAAATCTGCTTGGCCACCTGACTTTTCCACTGACTGTAAGTTGTAGCACAACCGGATCTCGCGACCTGAACGTCCTAATTCAGGCACATTCAAGCCTTTGTCTAGAGGATTCAGGTAATTTTCATGTCGTAAACCGCTGAAGTGGAAATCTTGTGCGTATTCTTGTTGCCCGAATGGGAAGATGAAATCCAGAAATGAGGGCATCACTTGGTGATATGTGAGTGCCAGGGTAAACATGTTGTGGGAAATCCTCAGTGGATCATGGGAGTTCCGAGCGTGTATAAAGCTAAGTGTGTTAGCATAGAAACCCATAATATCTGTAGTTCATAGAACCTGACATGAATCTACAGCGTGGATCCGTGCGTGTTGGCTTAAATGCTTCTCGGAGTTGCTCCTTTAGTCTGTTTGTATTTTCGACACAGCTGGAGCTGAATTCTCCAGGGAGGTTAGTATGTTCTATATGAAATTTGTATTATCTGAATTTCAATCGTCGATTGACTCTGGAGAGACGTACCTTCATTACCATCGTTGAGTTCCAGGAAATCAAGAGCAGCATGACTTTCGTCATGAAACAATCGATCCTTTTGGTCTTTAAGCCGGGTAAGGTAAGCTCTGAGGATATATCCGGAAGCGGTCTGATGCACAAGATTCTGGGGGTATGTCTCGAAGAGCTCACAAGAACGAACCAATGGATCCATTTGGAGCTAACGGGATATAAGAGAAGTATACACAACGAGAGTGGAGGTGCATGAGCACCTTCAGTCTCCGTGAAATCAGTCTCTTTTAAGCAATATAATGATGTCCCAATAGGAATACATTCCGTTCCGAGTACGCGCGCAAAGCTTTCCCACAACGTGGCTGTGCAGAAACGGTCCCACGAATATCACTTGGGTAAAACAACACCACGCAACCCCTGACTTTATTTACCAGAAAAGTTTAGCTTCGGCTCTTGGGAAACTTAGTAGGTGGGGGTTGCGACCTAAGTATCACTAGCGGGATGACGCAGGTCCAGGATATCTTTCCTCTCATCCTACCGTAATGTCAGGGCATCGCTCACAAACTTTATCATTCGTTAATCAAAGCCTTACCCTTGATAACCAGGAAGGTTTCGTAGGATCTGAAACTGGTGATCGCCACTGCATATTTGTGTTTCATAGTTAGAGCCATGATTGGCGAAGTAGACTGCTGTGATCAACTTAGCGTCGCATGCGTTGTTGATAAAAGGCGTCCACGCGAGGCGCTGCTAATTTAATCCTAGTTACGTCATGTGAGTTCTGGATGAGCATTTCAAGTACTTCAAAACCAAATATACGGAAGAGATTAGGGGGTTCTGAAGTATCTTAAGTCATTCACGGCAATTACCTGGTGTCTACATTGGTTAAGTTTTGTGGAAATCCTGTCTTAGATGATAGGAAGTAACTGTATCCCAGTTCAAGCTCAATATTTAGCTAGCTGGGTTTATATGGCAGCAGAGCTTGGATGTGATAGCTGTGAGATAATTAGTGTGGTTGCTATGACGGAGGGCCGTAAGTAGAACCCGGGAATATATGCAAGGCACGGTGGTATTTATTTGAATATGGACTATTCAGACAGTGAACGTAGCAAAGAGAGCAGAAGAAGTCAGTTGTTGCAATTGCGACGGTTGTGAAAGGGCCGTGGTGGGGCTATCTCGCTTCAGCCAATAAACTCTGAATTTATGCAACACTTGATGCATAGAAAGACACACACGTGTTCGGAGATTTCATTTGGAAGTGCTGGACATGAGGCTGAGAATCTTCATACGTGCAGCTCATGTTATAGGCGGCATTGGGTGTGGTAAAAAATGCCACAGGGGCCGTTACCAGGGGCCAAAGCGGCGAAGAAAAGAAAGTCGCACCGTTCCTATTCCCTAGATCATATCAGCTGATTCTCTGCGTTGGCTATGTCTCGTATATGTGTAAAAGCAGCTAGAGGAAAAAAAAGTGAGGAAGGGGTTGTAATATGGCATAACGCGCAGCGCCACTTTCACGTGCGGCGGGAACGTCGACGGCGGATGACAAGGCTGTAGACCATGAGAATGTCGATTTCCGTAGCTTTAACCATTGGATACATAACAAATAGTATGAAAAGTCGTGGCTCAATATCTAGCCTAGCCCTAGCTATCCGAGGCTGGAGGAAAAGAGACTTGGACATGATTGGCTCTGGTGTAGTTTAGATATTCCTAGTACTCTGCGGGCCCCGCATCAACCATATCAACTACCACAATAACCATACTTTCTTCTTTCGGATATTACTTATTTGGGTGGCTTCGGCGCAGGCCCTTAGGCACAGTATAGATCAGTGTAGTGAACCTCAATTTAGCTGCCGCTGGAAGCCGGATTACATACTTATTTTACCAGCACCCAGCACCTTCCCCTACAAGGAAATATATTATTCCTCTACCTAGGCATCGACCCCTGCTCCTGCGGTTGGAAGACCTCATTCTCACCTACTCCGCAGCATGTGAAAGCCAAGGATCATTGAGGAATTCAGCATCATCCTACAAGCCCATATTGCGCGCCCATTTGGAACGTCTGCACGCTTCGAGAAAGCAAGAATAACTGCCGTAGTCTTAATAAAGTGGATTGGCCATGCTACGCCATTCTACTCTTTTCTTTAGACTGGAGCACCGAGGCAGACTTCTGTCTAGCAATATAAGTATCATGTTCCTCATCATACTACTGTTTGACTGAAAGAAGAGATACCAAAACAAATGATCAATACTAGAGCTACTTCTAAGAACCGCAGAATTACGTAGCAAGTGTTGTATTAATAATCACCATACGTACGTCTTAGGCTGTGCAAGCTGCTCTCCCCTTACTCGTCTTTGTGCTAGTTGTAAAGACGGTGGCTGTGCTCTTGACTATAGTCGTTTTCGTGTCGGAACATGCGGAATAGTGGAAGTAGTATCTTCGAGACTCATCACAGTAGTCTTATAAGCCGTGGAAGTAAGGGCGGGTAGTGTGGTCTTTTCCGTGATGACTTTATCTGCGGACTTAGTTAGGGTAGTGGTAGATTGAGGGAGAGTCATCGTGGAGGTGATAAATGAGATCTTAAAGCTCGAGACTGAGATCGCAGGTTTAGTGATTGTGAAGACAGAGGTGCTGGTGACTACAAGAAGCTTGTGATTACTGAGGTAGATGCTTTAAGCGTGGTTGTGGATCCGATTATTTTTGTGCTTGTAATCGTGACGTAAAATGTTGATCCCGGTTGGGTGTAGATAAATGATTCGTGATTCGGTTTTGAATGAGGTTGTGGTGATGAAAGACGTTGAAGCTTTTAGAGTGTGCTTGAATACGTTGAGCCGGGGATGGTGGCAGCTGAAGCCAGGGGAAAAATGTAAGAAGCATACTAAGGCAATTAGATGCGCCAAAAGACGTCTACTATGCTGTGATAGACCAATTTGGGCCTTGTGACGTGGAGATCAAAGGAGAGATAAACATTTGGCTGGCTTGTAGCCCAAGACGCCGCCGACGTGGGAAAACCATGCTGCACGTATTTCCCAAGTGGTGAACGTTGGTAGCGAGAAAATCATCAGTGCTAGGTAGTTGGAGCCGCGCAGTAGAAAGCTTTTTGATCAGATATAGGATAAGCAAAAGGGGTTTGCTTGCGTAACTTGAGAATCTCACCCTTGGCAAACTATTAGTGTATGGTGATGCCTTGCCACAGGTGGGGTTGATCAAGTACAGGTCAGGGAGGGCCGTGTTAGTCTTTTGGGGAGGAATTGGTCTAGGTCTAATCGACTGAAGGGGTTCGAGGGTTGGTGTGCAAGTGTAATGTACCAATGCCGCGGGAGAAAGATTCGGAGCGAGCAGTGCCCTCATGTGTGATTGATAGGGAGGGGGTAGCTAATGGTAATGCGAGAAGCTTCTGCCACACTGCGAAGGAGGACACACCGCCACCGTGGCGTTAAATATAAACTGCCTAACATTTCTAATGCCCCTCTTGAGTTCATCACCTCACACCTTTTCAAGACTTATCGATTTATCCTTCCACCGAGAAACTCTATTATTTGTATCTTAGGCTGCCTATCTGCTAAGTTTCCGAAAGTCATTTCGAAATGCCTCTCCCAATCTACACTTCTAATGAGAAGCCCTCCGTCTCCGAGACGAACCCCTCAGTAACAGCGCAGCCATCATCCCAAGTATCCAATCAAGATTCGCAAATGGCATCAGCGAATTCTCAACAAACAAAATCAGAAGCCGAGCTTGCGGCTGAAAAGTTGTATGAGGAGAGAATTGAGGAGGAGTATGCCAAACGGGAGGGCGGCGCATGAATAATGATGGAAGATAAGCCTAGCTTGGGATATATTTCCAGCTAGGCCTTCCGCGAGTTGGCACAAATTTGATGGTTATTTCAGCGGGCTTCAACTTAGGTCCCCACTTCTTGCAATAGATAAGCCCAATATAATTACCCAGACAATGCTTTCTGCACCAGTTCTTGTGGTCTCCCACTCATGGGAATCTTCAACGCAAGCTCGTGTCCCTGCTCGCTCATCTTAACCCATGTCTTCCTTAGTATACTGACAATCTTGTCCTCGTCGTGCTCTTTCTCGAATTCCTCAAGTTGATGGTCCAAGAATACCAGACATGCCACATCTTCCAGCACTTGTGTTTCTTCGTCTTTCTTTAAGTCCTCCTTTCTTATGAGTGCTGCCACCCTTTCTGCTACGTCTGATCTATATCCACACTCTTTGCATATCTGTTCCACCTGTTCTGCCTGCCGCTTCTTAAGGGAAGTGCGCCAGGAGTGATATCCGACTCTGGTCATTGGGTAGGAGTCACGGGGGACCTCCCAGCGACGGAAATGCTGGGCGTGAATGGCAAGACGAAGGGATTCGGAGGCATTAGGCGCACGCTGGCCTAGATATTCGGCCATTTTTTGCGCATAGTGGAGCTCGTATGGGACATCTGCGCCATTCACTGCTATCCTCTTTGGATCAAGGGAGTGCGCGGAGTCGATCGCCGCGATAGCTTTTTCGAAAGGTGTAGACATATTTGGCGGAGCTTTTTTGTACTGAAATGAAGGCTCTAGAGGGGGCGAGATCCAGTGTAATAATGCCTATAGAAGATTAAGTGCTCAATTAAAGATAAGGTGAAAAGTTGATCATTGCCCGCCAAATTCAAGCCGCATACAGTAGCATCCTGCTCGCACGGGCCTCATCTCCGCCGATCATTCGTCCCTCCAACTCCACCTCGACTTCAAAACAAGGTCATATCGCGTTCAACCTCACCAAAACCACCACCTTACGCGCCCAATCTTTGTGACTCCGTCGACAATCGCAATGGCAGCTCCTGGGGCTAGTCCCACTGCACCATCAGCCGCCAACCTTGCGCTCTCCCCGCTTAATTCCATACCTCCGGACATATCACTCCACCGCGCCCTTCTCTTCGCCCTCGACACCCCTGTGCAACTCACTCCACAGGTCTGGGAAAAGTTCTGGCCCTTCATTGATAATGTATGGTGTGTGCACCAGAAGCCACAAGGACCCCACCCATCCGGCGTCTCCAAAATTTATGGCGGATGTCGACTGAATCGCAAAACCAATTTTCCGCCCCCGCCATTGCATGAAAACTCCCGGCCTCGACAACGACGCGAGGGCGGGACATGTAAGGCAAAGTTCCGACTGGCTATCTACCCAGATGGGAGACGTGTCGTAGAAAGGACCGGTGACCCTCATAGTCATACGCTGGAGCACATTGATAGCATCAAACGGAACTCTGGAATACGGAGTTTGGTTCTGGATGATTTCTTCAAGAGCTGGGAGGCCGGTGGAATCCTGGCATATTTGCGAGATACTGCACACCAAACTGATGGACGGGATTTGTTGAAAGAGGCTGGAGGCCTATATCTCAGTCGACAGGAAGTCCAGAATATTATGAATGGAGCACTCAAGAAGGCTTATCCAGGTCAGGACATATCGGAAGTCAAGTAAGTAACTCTACCCACGTTCGGCATCTCTGTTGGCTCTGCGGTACCTGGGATGGGTGAAAGTAGGTTAAGTGGTGATAAATATGATTTGGCTGATGCCTACCTTAAGAAAACAAATGGACAAGTACAAGACATACACAACCTGCAACTTCAAAGGCTGCAATGCTCCAGCCTTCCCAGATATCAAGGCGCTCATGGATCACCGTAAAGCCGTCCACGGGCTTAAGAACCATGATCACAGCGACAAGCTGTATGCATGCCCTGATAAAACCTGTTGGAGGCGGAAGAAGTCGAAAGGTTTTGCGACGCTCCTAGGTCTCGAAGAGCATATGAGGGAGAAGCATGGTCCGGGAAGCAATGCGGAGCAAACAATGGATCCACAATTGCAGTCGCCAGCCATGCAAGGTCCGTTGCAGCAAATGCTCACAGATCCTATCACACCTGCTTCCAGTACGCCAGAGTCGGTCGCACAACACCATGGGCAGGATGGGCAGATAAGGCCCGAGGAAACAAGAACCTTATCCGAATCAGAGCAGGAGAGCATGAAACTACGTCTGAAGCGGCTCGAAATTGAACGTACGAAACTGGACCATGAGATCCAGAGACTGAACAGAATTCTTTATGGAGAGTCTTCCGAAGATATATCCAACAACCATGGGGATGGGTGAGAGAAAGGCTACTAAGCGGCACAATAATAATATTGGACGAGCTGTATATCCATGATCCTAAGTAAAGACACATCTCACAGCAAGGTGGTAGAGCTTTGAGCATTGGCCGACCGCTGACCTGCGTTAAGTTCCGCCGCCATATCCTACTTCGAGGGTACGAGAGTTGCTATAAGAGCCATGATGAGGCACTCCCGAGTGGCACTGGAGAGGTTACGACGCATTCGCACTCATGACGAGAAGATGGATAAATATTCTGAGCACACTAGACGCGTGGGCAAATCGAGAGGTGTCAGAGTTAGGATTCTGGGTGGATTTGAGGCATCGTTAGGACTTCCAAATCAAAGAACATAGGCGTATGAAGTTACCGCTTCGCTGTAAACCAATCTCAATACTACCTTTCTATCCTTCTACGTCTAAGGTTTTAGTATATACGATTAAATGAATAATCTCTAACATTACGACCTGAACCATATTTTGAGAATTGTTTAATTATAGCCCAGACAATGGGAATAAGTCAACAATGTCCTCAAGCCGTCCTCCAAACGTGCGTCCACTATCACCAAGCTCCCTTAAAGATTATCTTCATCACCAGGTCATGTTAAGTATCTAAGCTAACCAGGAATCCCACCACGGAAAATTACGAGGGTTGCTCAAATCCTCAACCCAATCACCGATTACCACACCCTACTATCTGCACTCGCCCGAACCAAGCTGTTCAGATACAAGCATCTCAAATATGTCAACCGTAGAATTCTACCCACTAACCCACGCCTTCATCGCACGCGCCATGCAAGAGACAATCGACCACTACCTCTCCAATCTCTCCCACAACTCTTCCACACACTCGTACGGCTTCCCGATCTTCGACCGCATCACGCTCTGCCGCCGCACCATCGCGCGCTGTGATGCGACTGATACGCCCCCGCAAGTCATCTGGGACGACTTTAGCGCGGAGAAGGCTGCACTAAGCAGGAAGTGGAAGCACGAGATGGTTGGGGATCAGCTAGGGAGAAAGGAGGAGGGGGCCGTGAGGAGAGCGCTGGAGGCGATGGAGAAGCGGAGGGAGCGAGAGTTGGAGGAAGGGGAAGCGCAGGAGGGTGGGGGAGCGATGCTTGGGTCAATGTTGTCCGGGTCGTGGGAGAGGGATATCGATGATTTGGGGGCGCAGTATGAGCGGTGGGATGCGCATGTCCGGCTGCGGAAACTGGCTGTGGAGATGGAGGAGAAAATGGAGACTGGGAATACTATTTAGGAGGGAGTGACGTGAATATGTTATTCTTGTACCAGGGCTATACTTGGGACGTCTGTCGAGGTGCTATTGACTTAGTAGCGCTAGTTCGCTGAGCTTACGTGACAACTATTAGAGACTCACCTGAATTGTAGTCGTTGCAGATGGTTAATTGTGTTTGTGCTAGTACATTGCGAGAACAATAACCATGTTTAGTGTCATGGAGTTAGTATTATCTTATATGCATTAGATATAGGAATCTGTGTGTTGTATTAGCTCGCAAGGATCCTGTCTTCAAGGCACTGCTTTGTGTTAAGAGCATTGAAAGATAAAATTATGTCTTTTGGGTCAGTCTGCCATTAACTTCATCAACTACGTAGACATCATCAATGAAAACCGAAAAATCCCTTTTGCAGTCAGTTCAGGCCAGCTGAGCCTCATTCGCCTGTCCCTTTGCCTGCGCGCCGGTACTTTAGTGTATATCTAAATCCCCGTGTTGTAAAACGCCCACATAACGCATCCAAGCGGTCAAAACATACTCCGCATAACTATCGCAACATCCCTACATCTCAAAATCCAGCGCCCAGCTAATCGTCACACTCGTACATATCCTCCTCTTCACGATAAATGCTTAATCGGACAAAATTTCCAATCAAGGGCTTTTTTGGCAACGATAAAAACGAAAGACGACAGCTAAAACACGTGTTTGGTTATCTAAATTTATGGCCAGCCTTGCCTGGTAGCCCAATGCAGGCCTAGTTTTTCAAGAGCTTAAGGTGGAGTATAAAATGCCTTCTCTGAAGTAATGGGCGTGACAATTTGGCGACGGGAACGAGTGCTACCATAAACAATCGATAAGTCGTAATTATCTTGGTATAGCAAGGGGAGGGTGTAGTTTGAGCCCGGACAGATGTGAGAAAGATGGCTCCTCCCCCTACGCGATTGCGTTGGAGAACGCAACTCCGAGGATTTAGAGATCCAAGGCATGCATACGGCGATCGAATCGTATTTCATCCGAATAATGCTTACGGCTTACTTAGTATGTTTGAATTCGTGGGCTAAACATCGCGTTACTTTGCTGGATCATAGCCTCAATTTTTGCCGTCTCGTTTGCTTCCAAGCTATGCATCAGCTCAACTTGCTGTTCTTGGTTCAAGCCGATACTTCGAGCATCTAAGCTCCACGATGGAGGATAAAGATAATCCGTAATAGGGAAACCGTTGCTCGCTGCATATGATTCATTATATGTAGGACTTGTCAGAGCATGGGATACAGGAGGCATGCTGTAAGTCTCTTGATGTGGGAGAGAAAAGTTTGGGTTCCAGTTTGGTAGGTCGGAGAATGTTGCAGGGAGGGGATTGCATTGAGAGCCTGGGTCATAGTTCATGTGTGGAGTAGGGTCACTCTGGTACTTCGGGCTAGTGTCGATAACAGGCTGAGGTGGCACTTGCGATGGAGATGGTTGGGCGGAGTAGTAGCTCTGAGGAGGAGGGGAGGACTGGTACGAACTGCCTGTGCTTTGATGTGGAGTGAAAATAGACTGTTGAGGAGAAATGTAGCCGAACGGCGGCTGTGACCTTTCTGAAGGGGTGTTGAGAGATGTGGTGGAGACTGTCGCGGGGCTGGTGGTACGAGATCGGTTTATCCCATCAGTTGCGCTTGATGTGACTGAGGCACTCTCAGAGGGAGATCCAACAGAGATTGGGATATCGCCATCCTTGTCATAGATCTTCATGCAGGCACCAATAAGGTTACGATATAGCTCATGAGCGGACGCTACCCCGGGCCACCGTTCCGAAGCCAGTTGGATAGCCTCCAACGCAACGGAGAGGTGGTGTTCGACATCTTCTCGGCTATGCGTGCGGCGAATCTCCGAGTAAGAGAGAGTCCAAAGTATGGTGTTAATGGCCATGAATATGGATTGCGTGAAGATCCAAGTAAGGTCAACATTCCCAGTCTCAATCTGCCTCCGTTGCATGTAGATGTTGTATTCACAAGCGTCGTAGCACTGGGCAGCAGCTCTGACGGACGGTCTCGGGACTTGTGGAGAAGGACGGAAGAGAAAAACGATCATAGTATTATATCTTCCAGTAAACCTAAAAGGTATAAATGTTAGCCTCAAGTCGCACAATGCTAGAACCTTCCATGACCGGCCCCAACATCAAAGATTGGATGTAGAGCGTCGCGAATCGCACGAATGGAGTGGGAAATTATTCAACAGCAAAAGAGAAGTCCAGCATTAGCTTACCAAACTTTATTCAATCCAGATCCTCCATCCATCTCTGGGCTCGTGTCTCTCCAAGCAATTAATTTTGCTTCCATTTGTTGGAACCAATGATCCTGATCGTCTCTCGGCTCAGGTCGCTTTTTCTGGTAGAGTTTCCTTCTGATCTCCAATTGGAGGAGCCTCATTTTAAAGAAATGGATTGATATCCATTTCTTTAGTGATGCCTGAGGGGCTGGCTGAATTCCTTCTCTTGCTATATATTGATCATCGACAAGTTCGAAGAATCCTACATCAATATGTGCTTCTCTCGTAGCGAAGATACTTGGTCGGCCAAGACTATGAGCAAGTCCAAACTCCATAGTTAGAACGCTCCAAAATAGTCGTCTTCTCATATCAATTTCGAGGGGATTTGCCTGAGTACCCCCTGGACCTCTAGTTATAGTCTTTTCTTCGTTGAGACCAAGCGCCTGAGTAAGCCGAACGGCGAGACCAATGATATAGTAGACGGCGGTGCGCGTGGGAGTAAGAAGTGAGTACCCGGCGATGAGGCAAAAGCACTGCAGTGTCTTGAGGTTCATGGGTTTGATAGCTCCCTCCAAGAATTTGAGCGCGGCAAGGTAATAACTATCAGCCAGACCAGCATACTGAGTATCCATCTTCTGTAAGCTAATGGCGATCACCATCCGCAGACTAAAGTTTTGATACGCATCAGTAGAGCCATTGTACACATCTTCAACGTCCTGAGCAAAGGTTGGTTCATGAAACATGGGATACATAGGATGAACTATCATATCTCGGTTAGCACCGTCCCGAGGCAAACCTTAGCAGGGAATACGAGCCTTTGAGATTAAATAGCTGAACTAACAAGTTCGTCAAGTCCCTATTTGGTAATTCCTCAGCCGCAACATCGCTTATCAGCGGGTAGATCTTCGATGTTGGCTTAGCCTCTTCCTGAGCAAAGCGCTCCTTTATCAACCTAGCTCTGGAATCCGGAACAATGTCTGATATGCTCTTGGAATCGGTGAATTGCTTTGCGAGCTGCATCACCAGCCGGGTGATGGCAATACCACTCGACGGCCCAAGGAACTTGGATTCATCACTCTCCTGTATCCGGACAGCAGCAGCCCCGCGCATCACATCCTCCGGGTCTGGCTCAATATCATCTCGCTCCAGGTCGGCTAATTGTTTCTCTAAATCGCGAACTTTATGTTGTAGGTGGACTACATAGTTCCTCGGTATTTTGGTGCCCTTGGTCGGGTCGTAGTACTCGCAGTGGGAATTCGTTCGCTCGCAGGGTCCGCAACGAGGCAGTCCGGGATCGCATCGAGTTTTCCTCTGCCAAAAGTCAATTTTGCCGTCGTCTTGGATGCGAAGGATAGGCCTTACCGTGCGACACCTGCAGCATGCAGTAAGGGTGTGAGCGATGCGGGGAGAGCTAGCTTCTTCGTTTGCGCGGACACTTCCTTCACGCTTGATTTGGGTGGATGGGCGGCTTCGCTGGGCGGCTGGATCTACAGCCTCGGCCATGGCGAGGCTTTGTCGAAGAAGTTGCTTGTGAGGGAGTTCGAGGTGGTTATACTCGTAGCGCTCGACTCCATACCAAAGAAGCAACCATGGTATGATGAGACACTTTAGCTGCGACAAGAAAATGCTTGGACTCCGCAGTCGCACAGCCAAGAACCAGGGAGGGGTATCTTGGAGATGAAGGACAAGGCGATTTTTGGATGGAAATATGGCGGATGAGAGCAAAAGGTACCCCGGCTGTCTTTGCGAGGCACCGACGCGGCGCTTGGAAATGGGGCGTTTGGCAGGCGGGCTGGACTCGCCTTCTGCTTGAATAGCACTGGATGGGTGTCGTGGGGTTAGTGCCTTGGTGCCCGTGGGTGTACATGTACATACAGTAATTTGCGCGCAGCAGAGAGGGGTGCTGGAGCAAAGCCCGCATCGAACCTCACCGCTAGCCGACTGCCCTACTGCCCACGATCCCCATCGAATATTTGATCCCCAGGCCCGTTGCAGGTCCGTTGAAGACGCTCCGGACCACTACATCTAATCGGAAAGACCGGTGAGCACCACCCTGCAAGGCTGCAGCCCAGGAAGGCTGAGCGAGAGCCGCTGCTGCGCCTCCTCCACCCTCTCGTCCACGTTGTGTAGCCACGCCACGTCCTGTATACTGCTCCACTGGAACGACAGAGGTGAGCTGAAAACGCGGCTTTCTTGCTTCACTTGTGCTTTCTATGCGCCTGCCTGGTCGTACCGCTACACTCTCACACACTCTCAGCTCACCGACCGCCCCAACGCCCTGTAGCTGCTTCGGTGAGTGAGCAGGCGCGGCAGACAGGCAGACAGGCAGACAGGCAGGCGGGCAAACAGGCAGGCAGGTAGGGTGATGCAATACTACAGCATTCCGGAAGCCAAATATGTCTTTTCTTTATTCTCCACACATGACCCCAAGTGCTTCTCCTTAACCTCTGGCCTTTGTACTCTTACCAGTCACTCCCGTATCCCCGAGGCGTTCGCACCAGTAGACTTGCAAGCTAGCATGTCATGTGTAAATCCATATTAACTAGATTGCCATGTCTGCAGAAACTACCCCATCCCTCTCCGGCAACGACCTGATGGTCTTGGAAACCCCGCTCCTTCGTGTGAGCAGGCCGGTGGCAGCTTGCTCGCGATGCCGCTCTGCCAAGGTCAAGTGCGACGGAAAACTCCCCGCCTGCACTGCTTGCGAGAAGTCGAATCGGGCCGCCGAGTGCTCCAGCACGAACGACCAGTTTGCGCGCGGTAAGGAGAGGAGCTATGTCGCCACTCTTGAGGCGAGAGTAGAGAAGCTTGAGAAGAAGCTCAACGAAGCAAAGGCGAGGAGGAAGTCCTCAGTAGCCATGCCAGACTACGATGCAGCAGGGATACCTCGTCGCACTTCCGTGGATACTCTAAAAGCCTCCAAGCCTATCAGTAAACGTGCTGCACGACGAAAAGAAGCTTCTGATATTGATGAACTAGTTTCTGATTTCGGGCTTCTGTGAGTACCATCTTCTTTTTGCCCACACTGCTCCAATGGAACGCAAGTGATTAATAAAATTCCTAGTGCTGTCAACGCTACTGCTAGAGATTTCTACGGCTTCACATCAGAAATGTCGTATGCTCGTCTCATTCTGTCTGCAAGTTCCAAGGAGTCTTTGCCTACTGGCATGGCTAAGGTCCTCCCTCCACGATACGCAGCAACACCTCTAATTCAGCATTATCTGAACAACATTTTTATACTCTTGCCAATCTTCGAGGAAGCAAGCTTCTATGCTTCCGTGGATGCAGTTTACCATTCAGATCCTGAAAAGGCTTCTGCCTTTGATCACTGGACCGTACGAATGGTGCTCGCGCTGGCGTGCCTTACAATATCCGATCGACGTGGTGACACCCACTACTTAGATGCTGTAGGCCATGTTAATGCTGCTTTAGAACATGCTGAAAATGTTCTGCATCCCGGCTTTATCACTAGCATTCAAGCCTTAGTGCTGCTTGTTGAGTATGCGACGATGGACCCTCATCATTTCGATAGCTGGACCTTGATCGGCGCTGCTTCGAGAGCTATGGTGGATCTGGGTATCCATCAAGACCCATCAAAAAGTGCCTCTATACCAAGAGTAAAACTAGAGCTTCGAAGAAGAGTTTACTACTGCGTATATGCACTGGACAGGTCAGTCGTCTCATTAGGATCACTCATTCTCCAACTAATAATCCATCAGGTCTACTTCCTTGGTCCAAACCCGCGCATTCTCCTTCTCCGACGACTCAGCTAACGTTGCTTTGCCCTTCTCATCCAACTCTCTCTCACCCTCTAAGAACTCTCCGAAGACTCACGTTTGGCTCCAATCCTTCGATGCGGCCCTCGACCTTTTCCGCATCCGCCAAATTCAATCAACCTGGTATATGGACCTCTTCCAATCCGGTCGTGAGGCCTGGTCAGATCCCTACCCTTACATCTGGCGCACCTATGACGAAATGACAAGTTGGTTTCAAAACATGCCCGCTACCGCACTCCCTTCAACCAAAGCGTTCTTTGAGCTAGAACTCCTCTACAGCTATGTCTACATTCTCTCCCCAAGCCCACGCATTCCAAGGATATGCGAATACGCTCAGCGTTTAATATTTGAGCATTGTATCGCTTACGCTACCAACCTCCTCGCTGTTCTTGCCAAGCCTTCAAACTCCACGAAGCCGCCTCTGACCTTCTACGACGCCATGCGCGCTTACATGACTGGCCGGCAGTTCGTTGATGTCCTTGCTAGGAACCAAGACATCATTCTAGATCCCATCCCGCCAACCCCACCTGTCCCAAGTGGTTCAGGGTCTGCTTCCGAAGATCCCCTAAGCCCGCCAGCGGATGTTCCCCCGCCGGCGCTCCCTACACCTCAGCCATCTCCTGATGGGACCCCAGCAGCAGATCCGACTAATCGCGCTATAAACGCCATCAACGACTTCACGACCATCCTCGGCCGCTTCGGCCTATGCTTCGGCTACATCAACTGGCGCGACCGCTTCCAGCGCGAATCCGCGGCCCTCCTCGCGCAGCTGCAACATCGCGCATCGCTCTCTCCAGTCCCGAGCCCTCAGCATCGCGCCGTCCAGCCACACCATCCGCAAAGCGTCTGGGGCAACATGTCCACCAGCCCGGCAATGACGCATCCCCACCCGCACTCATACACCTCGACCCCGCCAAGTTATCCCGCAAGCCTGGCCAGCCCGTACAGTCAATCCACCTCGCCCTACGCGCCCACCTACACCACTCCGTCAATGCAGCCGGTGGTCGACTGGGGCCCGGCGCCGCAAGCCCAGGGCCAAGCGGCATATTTCCCGCCGCTGCCGCCGCTGTCAGGCGTGTCCGGAGCCGGTACCGGCATGAGCAGCACCGCGCCAGCGGTAGACGGCCTGGGCGCTGGGAGCGAGATGACCACGACGGGGTGGGAAACGCTACCTGGTGGAAGTCTGAACGCGAGGTTTATGTGATGCTGTTGTATGCAACGAGATGATGTAGGATGAGACGCGGGAAATTCAGGAGTTGCTTTGGTAAATAGTTTGCTACGCGCTATTTAGCTACACGGATATGGGTTGGAGTGTAGATTCAGTGTATACGGTGTTGAAATTGGAGTAGATAACGAGAGGTCACGATCAAATTTTTATGAGGTCAGCAATGTATCGAATATCTCTTAGAAGGACGCGGGGATTTTAAAACATGTGGGCATTACAAGCCACATACCCAGTCCAATTTGAGCAATCGAAGTTGTTGCAGAAGACTAAATTAAAACACTCTCATTCATTCAATGAATCATATGAATATCATCCTTGCTGTCCAACTCACACCACTGAGGTTCAGAAATCTGATCTATTTAACCAGGCTCCAAGAAAGAAGGGGAAACAAAATGCCAAGTGCCGCGCAATGCAAATGCCCCAAGCTGAGCCAAGACCAGGAATAGTGATAGAGGCAATACAAGGGGGGGGGGAAGAGGAAAGGACGCTGGAGCTAGGGAATTCACACACACTAGAAGCAGATGTGGCGTGCGGGTGAAAAAACCGCGGAGTCTGGTATGGCTCAAGGGTTGCTCAGTGCGAGACACGCATCGACCGCCAATCCAACCCTACATTTAAAAAAATTAGCCCGCAAGCTCTGACTTGGATAGAAGTGAAATGGATTTGGTGTAGGATGACGTACCGCCCCTCCTTTAATCTCACAACATCATCGATGATTTCCCTATCCAACCCTGGGAACATTCCCGCTAGGGTTTCTACAACCACACGATGCTCTTGCCACTGTATCCTCCTCGCCTCCTCCGCCTCAGCGCTCGCCTGCCGCGCCGCTGCATCTTCGGCGCTTACGCGCTGGATAACCCTTTGCTGCTCAGCACTGCGCCTCTCTTTCTCATTCGAGCTACGCGGATTATCACTACTACGCAGCGCTAAAGGTGGAGCGGGCGATAAGCGCGGCGTGCTACCAGGCTGCGGCGTAGACGCTAGCTGGCCAGCCTGACTGGAAGAGGCGATGTCAGAGTCGGAAAAGATGCGGCCGATGGTACTGAGAGGTTTCTGGATCGTCCTCAATAGTCCCGCCACAGCTGCGTTTTCCTCGCCCTCTGGCGCCGGCTCTGAAGCGCCCTTGCCTCCATCCTGTTTCAAGCTTGTCGAGCGGCGCGGGCCCACCCTCTCGGCATCAAGTGAGTTCCTAGGCGTGACTTCTGCACGGCTTAGAGATGATTTCTCGGAGAGGTGGAGGTGCGGTGAGGGCATGCGGCGATGCTGTGGCTGCGCGGGAGTCGGAGGCGGGTTCGCTTGGAGGAGACGCTGCTGAGCTTCTTCCTCAGCGTGGTGCCGTTCTGCGATGGCGGAGACGGCAGCCTCGACATTCGTTTCAAACTCGGCATCGGATATGGTAAGGGAAGTTCGATCAAGGTTCTCGATAAATTGGACAGCGCCCATCTAGCCGTAAAGGGTCAGACATGCGCAGTAAGTTAGGCACAAGGGTGGAAGATCAGGAACGCACAAGAGAAGAAATGTAGTATCCTGCCTCTCCACCAAGTTTGTCTTGATTGCGGAAGCGTAGAATATATTGCACGTTTGACACTAAATGGTCTGGGTTTGCTTGTAGTACTGTATAAATGAGTAGTGGCACAAAGGAGTCGGCCGATTGATCCGTTTGCGAGGTACGTAAGAATCCTGTAACATCAGCCAAGTCGTCGGCGACAGGAGGCAAATATGCAAATCATACCAAAAATTACTTTACAACAATTAAGTACACAAATTACTTTGTCTCTCGGCGCTCGGTAGCTCTTTATTTTGAGCAATTCTAATATTATTAGCACTAAGTTAAGTGATTTGGGTCAAAGCTGGGCATACCTTGTTGTGCTAGTAATAAGAATTTCCTGCCTTTCTCTCCTACCGGTTTAATGTCCAGATGTTCCTCTCTTACCCACTTATAGATTCGTACTTTTTGTGCTAGTACTTCATCTCGCTCGACATCTTCTTGATGCTGCCCTCGCCGGCCTTGGCCGGGTGGTTCCTGTGCACCTCTTCGTCGGCCTTTCCCACCTTGGATTGGTTCAGGTGGGGGTATGGCGGGAGAGAACGTCTGTGAATACAAGCGGTTCATCACGAGTTTCTCCATTCCTTCTCTTGCATTATCAAATTCAGCGTCAGACACTGTCCGCCAGACTTCACATTGGGCCATTTTCTTGCTGATGAACTCTAGAAAGTCACTTATTATCTTGACTTGTTCATGTACCATCCATTGCTTCTTTCTGAACTCGAGGAGGAACGACCGCAAAAATTTCGCAACAGGGTCTGCTGTCCGGTGTCGGAGCTGTTCAAGGAAGCGGTGAAAATCAAAAGGAAGATCGGGTTCAGGGTCTGGTGCAGGTGGAGGCGGTTTATACATGTTAGCATGCGCTTTGGGTGACGAAGAGTCTTCGTATACTGGTGCCTTTTCATTCGAAGTACCACCAGTATTAACAAAGTAGAGGGACGAGGTTCTTGGAGGTGGTGAGTGGAGTGTTTGGCTTTTTGAGAGGCTCGATTCACCTGGGTGAGGCAAGGTTCCGGCGTTAAGGGGCTCCAAACTTGACTTGCGAAGTGGATGTGGTATTGGAGAATCTAGTATAGGCCCGGCAAATTCCAACCGTGGAGACATGATCTCCTCTATCCCTGGCCCTTCCATTCCATCGTCAAACTGCTCCATAATACTTTGGATTTCAGATCTGGAGTCGTCCATTGTATCCTCCCCTGCCTCATATTTCTCATTGTACTCTGCCGCTTCGGGGTCCTCTGAAGTTCTTCCATTCATTTTCGACTCTTGTGCTACAGGCGTGAGCGCGCGGATCGAAGTATCCTGATTCGAATTCAAATATTTCTCGTCTTTGGGCGGTGGTGGTGGCGGCGAAGGAGAGCGAACTGTCTCTTTCTCCGAGAATGGCTCTGGGGGTGGAGTTGCAGGCCTTGGAATACTTTCTGCTTGGCCGGGCAATTGTTCGGCGGGCTCCTTGGACGGTGTAGAAGGTATTTCAGGTCCTTTATCATCTTCAAGTTTCTCATTCTCCAGCTTAGAATCTTGAGACAGTGTTTCAGGCAAAGGCCCTCCCGTCTGCTCTAAGTCGTTCTGTGTGTCTGGAATGTCTGCCCTGTGTTTGTTGACCCGCTCCTCCATATTTGGTAGCTTTGCTAGCTGTGCGGCCGCCTCAGTAAGTCCATTGTGCTTGCTACTTGAGCTCTCGGTGAGAGGCTCATTAGATTCAGTATTCTTGATGTCTTCGCCGAGTTCTAGGTTTTGGGCTTCCTGAATGTCGGCTGTCTCGCCTTCCTCAGTCGTGATCTGGTCCTCATGAGGTTTAGCAGGTTGGATCGGAGAAGACATAGGCCGCCGTCCGGCTGAAGATGTATTTTGGAGGGTTTAGGTGCTCTTTAGTAATCTGCCCATGGAGCAGCATACACCGAAAGGGAAAAACACAGATTTGCACTTGTGATTTGCAGTCTGTAGAGAAGGAGAGTGTTGAGTCGTGCCTTGTCTCAAAGTTGAGCTACCTTATCCATGCAGGTGTATGCGTGCCAAGATTGGCATCTTGGCCGAAACCCGCCGCGCTAGTTAAAATGCCGTCTAGTGCTAGCAACTTGGTAGGTGCGAGTCAACATTTCTCTTTCCCACCCTATACCAGCTGCGCGGCATTCTTTTCATTAGACCTCATAACGCCCATCAACCGCCATAATAGCTCATGTGCGGCATATACTTGTCAATCAGCTCTTCTGGCTATGTTTCTCCAAATTCCGGGACTCGACAGTTCTTGCACAACCGGGGTCCTGACAGTTCAAGAGAGCATAAAGTTGTGGTTGGGCCTCCTGCACCTTTTGTTGAAGTCAGCTCATATCAGCCGCTCTATATTACCTTCATATCCACTGTTCTGTCACTACGAGGAAGCAATATTGTATCTCAACCACTCATCGATGAAGCTTCCCAATCCGTTCTTTGCTGGAATGGGGAAGCCTGGAAACTTCATAATGTTGAAGTCGCTGGTAATGACTCCCAGGGGGTCTTTCAGCTTTGTCTTAAGGCTTCAGCTGGTGAAACAGTGACCGGTGAACTTTCTGCACACAAAAGAATCCTAAATGAAATTTCTTCCATATCTGGTCCCTTTGCGTTCGTCTTCTATGACGCCCCAAATGCTCGCTTATACTATGGCAGAGACTGCCTTGGAAGGCGCTCATTACTACAGAAAACTGACTCTACAGGCGAGCTTATTCTTTCTAGCATCTGTGACAATAATTTAGGCGACCAGTGGTCAGAGGTTGAGGCTGATGGTGTATATTTCGTTGAATTATTCCCTCCAACCAATGCCGGTTCCCAAAATATCCTAATAGCAAAGCAAGAATATTTCAATGTTACTCGCGCTTATGCACACAATTGCGAAGGCGGGGACTCTACGACGCACTTAGTATGTCAGCTGCACTTGCACTAATAGAAGATGCTAATTTACTTTGTAGAGAATGCCTTTCCCACAACTTAACAAAGTTCTACCGGATAGCATTCCACCGGCCCTTTCACTTAGCTCTCCATCCGTTGACCAGCTCCATCAAGCACTCCACAAGTCACTTGAGCTGCGAGTTCGAAATGTGCGCTTATCATTTGAAGTCGGACTGGAAGGAACCAGCCAGAATGATTCCAAAATTGCGATCTTATTTTCCGGCGGTCTCGACTGCACAGTTCTTGCTCGCTTGGTCCATGATATTCTTCCGATAGAAGAATGTGTTGACTTACTGAACGTTGCGTTTCAGAATCCCCGAGTTCATCGATCACTTGAAAATACAAATGAAATGCACCCCTCACCCTATGAGCTATGTCCAGATCGGATTACTGGAAGAGCATCTTATGGTGAACTCCAAAAGGCGTGTCCTGGGCGGGCTTGGAGATTCGTGGAGATTAATATCCCATACTCAGAAACGGTGACACACCGTGACACTGTTGTTTCGCTAATGCACCCGCACAATACTGAAATGGATCTTTCCATATCCTACGCTCTCTACTTCGCTTCCAAAGGCGTTGGTCTCGTCCACAGTCCGTCTGATGGCAAACCACATAACTACTCAACTTCAGCTCATGTTTTAATATCCGGCCTTGGAGCTGATGAATTATTTGGAGGTTACCAGCGGCATGCCACTAGTTTCTCTCGGCGAGGCTACCCTGGACTGACCACCGAGCTTGAGCTGGATATTAACCGCTTAGGAAAGCGAAACCTTGGACGAGATGACCGCGTGATTTCTAATTGGAGTAAAGAAGCAAGATTTCCATATCTGGATGAAGAACTTCTTGCATGGGCTCTGAATCGTCCCGTCTGGGAGAAGTGTGGATTTGGCGCGTGCTCATCATCCATTGATTCAGGCCATCCCACCGGAAATATAGAGCCTGGTAAGAAGGTTTTGAGACTTCTGGCCTGGAAATTAGGTATGGCAAAGGTCGCTGAAGAGAGAAAACGCGCGGTGAGTGCTGCACCTCTCACAAAAAAGCTGATGCTGATAGCCCAAAAGATACAGTTCGGCGCCCGAACAGCAAAAATGGAAACTGGAAAGACGAAGGGGACTCAGATCCTGTCTTGATGACTCATGTTCTGGTACGTTTTGTCTCCGTTTTTCTTCAGCTCTAGTATACCAGAGACCTCTTTCGCGGCGATGATGACGGGACTGGGGCCTCGGCTCTAGTCTTACAGATACTTGGGAGATTGCTAGGGCCCATGCTCTGCATCTACGGTTGTCAAACTGCTCTGAGTTTCCAATCCATGGTAACCGGGTCGTTTGGCAACCGCGGTGTGGCGTCAGACCTTGGGATCTATGACCCAGAAAAGGCAAGTCTGAGCCACGCGACTTTATAAGCGAATGCCCTTACGCTCCGTTTGACATCGATCTTAGAGCGGCTGTCACTGATAGTTCTGCAGTTATTAATATCACTATATGTTTGACACAAATCGGATTCTAGTTGATGAGTGGGTACGGGCGATGTCTTGTTCGAAATTTGAAAGGCTTAACCATTTAGATTTATCGTACCTTGAGTTCCCCCAGAGCAGTTACTGCCTCCAAGGCAAGCATGCTCAGATGTTGAAACGCCGAAAGTGGCGCCGACGGAGAAGACGGTATTGGCAAAGATAACAGTGAAAGCGGGCGTGAGGACAGAGAACCTAGAACAGGATAGACATAATCAGGACGGAGTCCTGGAGGCTTCGTATCACAAGCTCGTTATACTTTTTCTTTCTAAATCCAGAAGGCCAACAGGATCTTCTTATCGTGTATAGAGATCTGCAATTCATGAAGTAGTATAAGCAGACTCATAAATGGTAAGACTAGCGTCGATGGTTTCCCGCTACCATCTGGCGATCTATTAGGACGATATATTGCGTATATGATATCGATAATTTGGGGTGTCTGCATCGCTTTTCTAAGGTATTTCGACTATGCCTTCCAATCTGAATCCACTAAATGATAACTGGTGAAGTGGATTTAATTTTATGAGTTCTTTTGTGATGGACTTTTGGCTGACTTGAGTAGCGTGAGAGCTAGACCATGTTTCTACCTGAGGTTTTGACGGCTTTTACCTCCAACTTTGCAAAACGGCTGACTGCTTGCCTATCCAGCCCATGGGTTAACTTTCCCTATGAGGGATGTTGTGATGCTGGAGTTTATGCCAAGCTGTGAGTGTTTTGCAGCCTGTATTTTGGTGTGAAACGTGGCAGAGTGCTGATCCGCATACAGATGTTGTCTCCCTCTGAGTACCGCTCTCCCCTCGAATCATACTCAGAGATCTACTGCTTAATGGCTCAGGTTAATACCCAAACATATAAGAAGGGACGGAGAAAAAGTATGAACAAGTGTAGATTGAGGCGCGGAGATTGAGGCGTGGAGATTGAGGCGCGGATATTGAGGCGGAAGCAGAGGCAGAGGCACGAGGACGAAGCAGCAAAGGCAAGATGGAGCACGTGTAGTAGGTAGAGCTCGGTAGCTTTCGTAGAAGAATTTATATATATTTGCAAGCGTAATACGTCTACTTCTTATCTAATATACAGGAAATATGAATTTAAAGTACATGGAAAATCCAGAAAGAGGACTCCTTTAAATGCATCAAATGTCGTGTAGTGTTTGTCTGCTTTATTTTAGGTTGTCAGATATTCTAGAAGAATTGTGCTTTACGTAAAGGAATAATAATGGCAGTTTTCAACAACGATCTTATGAATCTCCCAGATCCAGCCTCATCGCCGTGACGTGGTGTCAGCCTGTCCTGCAGCCCTGTAGACGCATGCATGATCACCAGCACTGCCCCGTGCAGGATGTAAATATGGTAAACCACACCCTTGTAACAAGCGAGGTAATAGAAATCTCTTTGCACATAATAAAATAGGCGCGTATCGATTGGTACCAAGTGGCATTAATTTAAGACAACGGCAAAAAGAAGCTCATCCAGGTAATAACCGACTGCGCGGGCCGACCCCACTTCTGCGTGGCGAAACGGCATACCTAATTAAGAAATAGGGTGGCTTTCCCTGTGAAAAGCTCTTTGCTCTCGTGCGGAATATTATTCCAGTAGGCTTTATGGCATAGAGCCAACAGATGAGATAATACTGTGCCTTCAGTAATTCTTACTAGTAAATTTATCTTTCAATCATGTCTCTCTCGACTGACCCTATCAAAATTTCACTCTCTCAATCCGAGCTGAAAGTCGGTGCACTTACCCAGCGCAATCTAGAAATTGCAACTCGTGCTCTGCGTCGCGATGGCATGGTTGTGATAGAAAATGTAATACCTGAAATGCTCCTCGACAGGCTGAACGAGAAGATGGTGAAGGATGCACTTGAGTTACAGGCAAGAAAAGATAACCCGTACAACAATAACAAAGGCTACATACAACAAGATCCGCCATTGACCGCGGATTGGTTTAGTGAGGATATTTATTTCAGTAAGTTAGACATATTTAAGGCTCGATTTATTTGAGACTCAAACCTGTCGCCTTACTTATGATTATTCATCCCTTTGTTCCCTCTTTTGAATTTCATAGCTCAATTATACTATCTAGATCCTATCGTAACCCAGGTGACCTCTACAACTCTTGGGCCGTTCCCTCTCGTCTCCTTTATCTCAGGCAACACCGCACTTCCTCCAACAACTACCTCGTCTCCAACAGCTCAACTCGCCCACACAGACGCCCCCTTTGACCACCTCGACCTCCCCTTTGCCCTTGTGGTAAATATTCCTCTTGTAACCATGACGCCCGAAAATGGCTCAACAGAGGTATGGCTTGGCACGCATAGCATTACAACACTTGCATGTCAAGAAGGGGTGCATGGAGATCGAGCAAGTGGAAGGATTAAAACGAAGTTGGTAGAGGAGAGAAAGAAAGTGAGAGGACCATGTCAGCCGATTGTGAGCAAGGGGAGTGTGGTTATCAGAGATTTGAGAATCTGGCATAGTGGAATGCCAAATTCATCAAAGGTGCCAAGGGTCATGCTTGCTATGAGTAAGTTAGCCTTTGACGGGGCTTGAGCACTCTAGTAAGATAGCATATCGCTAACACTCATAAAGTCCATTTTGCACCTTGGTATCGAAACACGATGCAGGTTGAATTTGCAGAAGAGTTAAGACCACTTGTTTGGAAGGAAAGGATTGGTTTGAGAGTTGCGGCGAAGTTCCTGACCAAATACGAGGTGGAAAAGAGGTATTTAAACCGACCATTTGGGAATGTGTATGGATTTGATCAGCAAAAGCGGATTGAAGGTATATTCTAAATTTGATTCAGAAAGAGTATTAGATGTTTTACCTAGTTCTCCTAGTACGAACGCAGACTTGTACGATCTATTGAGCAGTATTTGCAACATTTGTTCTAGGAATTATTTTAGAGTAGGGTTTTTGTGTTCACAATGTGGTTGGCCAAGGTTGCAAGGCATCAATGGAAACAATTGGAGTTGCTTTTCACCCAAGTGATGCAGCCGCTTAGCTTCTATACAACATTCATTTTTGTCCGCCCTGCACCGGGGCTATGCCAGCAACTCCTCAAAAAGCGTGCTCTATGGACATATTACGATGGAGTGTTTTCTGTAATTTCTCGAAGGTGAATCTAACTACTTGGTTCACGTTGGCAAACCTGATACCCTCAGCGCAAGGTCAAAGGTGTCAATTTTATACCCGCAGTCTTGGTGACATGTTATCTTTTGGCTATAATGAGAGCGCTAAAAACGATTTTAGAGATTGGCTATAATTTCGGTAACGACGCGCTCTACACTCATTTATTCAGCTAACATACTTGGCTTTTCTGGGTGTCTCTGTTGTTCTATCTATCCTCATCTAACAATGCGATGTTGATTATTTCTTCTCCATGGCCTTCTCTCTGTAATCGGACGAACATATTTGGAGAAACAAACTCTTCGGAAGTCACATATCAAGCCATTAGCCAGCTGAATCTGTGCTCCAGTATGCATAGCTGCGGGAATGCGGCTTCCCGTCTTCCCACTAGGGTCCTAGACTTAGGTAGCCGACTGCTCGACCAATTTCAACCAAGTCGGAGGTCAGTTTCTACATCACGAAGTGGAAAGCAGCTTAATATGCATGCCTGAGCCATTGCTAGGGAACTGCTTAAATCGAGACCAAAACATTTCAGCTGTTCGCGAGGATCAGAACACGATTCTACGGCAGCCGCAGCGTCCCTGAACAAACAATTAGTGTTAATGGCCAAAATGGACTAGATCAACTCTAATTACAATTTCACCTTTTTTACGGTTTCATGTCTCTTCTTCCCTCGAACTTCTCCGTGTTCATCCTCTCCTCAGAGATAAGAAAACTTGATGGAAACCATTCGATTTGGTCACGAGATCCGCCAACCATTAGATGCGACAG
>Ga0307515_10001768_pt1 | contig 48147 bp, 43 predicted proteins | sample 17_EM_MG_FD_194513 | JGI IMG/M metagenome (GOLD analysis project Ga0307515, IMG submission 194513) | Populus trichocarpa ectomycorrhiza microbial communities from riparian zone in the Pacific Northwest, United States - 17_EM | ecosystem: Host-associated > Plants > Roots > Unclassified | place... | reverse complement strand
GTCATTCGGGCGATGATGGAGATGCAGCCTGCAGCATAGGCCACAGCCAGCAAGCGAAGGCTCGTTGGTCAGCGCGACCTCGCTTCGTTCTCAAAGTTCTCGTATCGGCTTCCGCATGTTGCTCCAGCAATTCAACCCTACCCGCACGAGACCGTCGTTGAGGATAGCCATTGCGCCCCGTGCGCGTTCGGAAGACGAACCTTCTGTCGCAATGACATGAGCCCAGCGATTTATGAGGGCAAGTGCGCAACACCGAGAGTGCAGCTGGAGAGAAAGGTTCGGTTGAGACTAACGAAGTTGGGTTTTTAAATTCTAATGAAATCTTATCCCTTTTCGGGAGCGAACATACGCATCATGACATCTGAGCGGCGGACGAGATGCTGGAACAGTGCTCCGGCAACGTGAGCAGCGATCAGCCCAAGCAGCAGTGATTGCAGATACTCGTGGATGAGCGCTGCTGGTTTAACGTCAAGAAACCATGCGATTGCTCCAGATACGGGCAGTGAGAAGAGCAGGACGTAAATGAGCCCGTGCACGGATTCCGAAATGATTTTCATGATACGCGGTTCGTCCCTCGGCGGCTCAGGAGCCCCACGCGTGATGCGTAGATAGATCCGGCAAAGCGCCAGCGCTAGGATAAGCAGACCGCCAGCTACATGCATATAGACGAGAACGGCCGTGTTCTCTGAAGGTGAAACATCATTTGAACCGTTGTTCCAGGCGGCTTCAATGGCATTGTGCGCAAGGAATTGGAAAGCCACTAAGATGGCGACTGCCCAATGGAGGCCTACTTGCAAACGAGAATAGCCAGAGACATTTTCTGACATGATGTGCTCCAAAGCGCCGCCCAAACGAGAATAACGCATTTCGTTTGTAGACGTACCGCAGAGCAGTTGCCGAAGGCCAGCAATCTTCAGCCAGTCGCCCTACAGAACGGCAATTGGTGCCCTAAATGATCAGATCGGTTGGAGCACAGATTGTCGGAAAAGGGAAACTGACCATAGAATCTGTATGGGACAAATTCGGCGGAGGGCTAACCGTGTCATGGGTGCGATGGCGGCGGGCAACAGCGCTTAGCCTATGCGTCTGTCCCGTGGTGGCATCCTGCTCGGGCGTTCAGTCCGCGCTGGATCCTGCCGGGGAAGAGGCGGAGAGCGTGGCTACCCTGTTCTGGGTGATGACCGTGGGTGGTATCATCATATGGGCCGTTGTCGTCGCAATCTCGCAGTACGCCGCCCGATGGAAGCGCAAAACGATATCTGAGAAAGCTGCCGGCCAGGTGATCTTTTGGGGTGGAGTGGCTTTCCCCGTTGTCGTGCTGACGGCACTACTCGCTTACGCACTCTGGCTGATGCCTTTTCTGCGGCCCTTTGCACCAGAAGAATAGGCAAGCACTCGTATCGAGGTCGTAGGACACCAATTCTGGTGGCATGTGGTCTATCATCGCGCCGATGGCAGCATGGTCGTCTCGGCAAATGAGATCCGTGTGCCGGTCGGTGAGCGGGTCGAGTTTTCGCTGACCAGCGCTGACATGATTCATTCCTTCTGGATTCCAGCACTTGGCGGGAAGATGGATCTCCTTCCGGGTCGCACTAATCGGCTGTCGCTGCTGGCCCAACGCACGGGCACCTATCGAGGACAGTGTGCAGAATTCTGCGGCACCTCCCATGCACTTATGGCTTTCCCCGTAGTTGCCATGGAGCCGGCTGAATTCGATGCCTGGCTCGATCGACGAAGCGTTACAGCCGCACCCGGTGCCGTGAATGCCGGAAGGGCGGTGTTCTTCCGCGAGAAATGTGGCGACTGTCACAACATAGCGAGTACCGAGGCGAAAGGGACTGCGGGGCCAGACCTTTCGCATGTGGGATCCCGTCTGACGCTCGGCGCCGGTCGGCTGGAAAACAGTGAGATCAACATGGCGCGCTTCATTGCCAATCCCGGCTTGTTCAAGCCGGGCAGCCATATGCCTGACTATGCAAGCCTGCCGCCGGATGATCTTTCTGCTGTGGCAAATTGGCTGAGAGGTTTGCAATGAGCAGGGACCACATGCAAGACCAAGACAGAGCCGCCGAAGAAAAACAACTTAGGACGGTATGGGAAAACCCGCCGGGATGGCGCTACTGGACATCGGTCAACAATACGGAAGTCGGTCTGTGGTACGGTTCGACAGCCTTTGCCTTCATGCTGTTTGCCGGTCTTCTGGGCCTGCTCGTACGCGCCCAGCTTGCCGTGCCGGACAACGATCTGCTGTCGGCAGAATTCTATAATCAGGTCTACACGCTCCATGGAACCGTCATGATGTTCCTGTTCGCCGTGCCGATCTTCGAGGCGGTGGCGATCTTCCTGCTCCCATCAATGCTGGGTGCCCGCGAACTGCCCTTTCCGAGACTCGGCGCCTTTGGTTTTTGGAGCTTCCTGATTGGTGGCGTCTTCGTCTGCGGTTCGATCTTCTTCAACGCTGCGCCGAATGCCGGCTGGTTCATGTATCCGCCGCTTGCCACAAGCGAGCAGGCCGGTATCGGCGCGGATATCTGGCTGCTCGGGCTTTCCTTCATCGAGGTTGCCTCGCTCGCGGCGGCGGTCGAACTGATCGTCGGCATAATGAAGTGCCGCGCGCCGGGAATGCGCGTGAACATCATGCCGCTCTTTGCCTGGTATCTGCTGATCGTCGCAGGAATGATCCTGTTTGCATTTCCGCCGCTGATCGCAGGCGACCTTCTGTTCGAAATGCAACGCATGTTCGATTGGCCATTTTTCGATCGGGAACGCGGCGGTGACCCGCTCCTGTGGCAGCACCTCTTCTGGATATTCGGACACCCCGAAGTCTATATTATCTTCCTTCCGGCAATAGCACTGCTAGCTATGATCATCCCGACCTTTGCGGGCCGCCCCATCGTCGGCTATTCCTGGATCGTGCTCGCAGCCGTAGGCACCGGTTTTCTTTCGTTTGGGCTGTGGGTGCACCATATGTTCGCCACTGGCCTACCGCAGATCTCGCTCGCGTTCTTTTCTGCCGCATCTGAGGCGGTTGCCATTCCAACCGGCGTGCAGATATTCGTCTTCATCGCAACCATGTTGGCCGGTCGGGTGATCTTCTCCATCCCGATGCTGTTTGCCATGGGCGGCATCGCCATTTTCGTCATGGGCGGCCTTACGGGCGTCATGGTAGCGCTTGTTCCCTTCGACTGGCAGGCGCACGACACCTACTTCGTCGTCGCACACCTCCATTACGTGTTGATCGGCGGCATGTTGTTTCCAGTCTTTGCCGGCCTTTACTATTATTACCCGCTGATCGACGGGAAACACATGTCGGAGCGGGTAGGCCGGTTCGCCTTCTGGATGATGTTCGTCGGATTCAATATCACGTTCTTTCCCATGCATCTCGCGGGACTGCGCGGCATGCCGCGCCGCGTCTTCACCTATCCCGCCGACATCGGCTGGGATTGGTTGAACCTAATGTCCACGATGGGGGCGGTGGTGCTCGGGATCGGCATGTTCGCCGTTGTCGTCGATGTCACCCTGCATCGTCGCCGTCAGCCGCGCGGTGAGGTTAATCCCTGGAACGCGGGCACTTTGGAATGGGTCAGCGAGTCCGAGGAGAAGTGGGGCGTGCGCTCTATCCCGCGGATCACCAGCCGCTATCCGCTCTGGGACCAGAAGGGCCTGGCCGAGGAGGTCAAGCGGGGCGATTGGTATCTGCCAGACGCCAAGGAAGGACGCCGGGAAACCTTGGTTACCTCGGTGCTCGATGCCGAGCCGGAACAGGTTCTTCGCGTGGCTGGCACATCCTATATCTCAATCCTCAGTGCGGTTACTCTCGGCACGGTGTTCGTGGCGCTCACCTTTAAATGGTGGATCCTCTCGCTCGTTTCCGGCGTCGGCTTCTTGGCAGCAATCGTGTGGTGGCTGTGGACCGGAACAGGCCACATTCCTGAAAAAGAGGAGAAGGACGTCGGCCGAGGCCTTAGCCTGCCGCTCTATGCATCCGGCGTGAAGTCGGTGGGCTGGTGGGCCATGTTTATCACCATGGTAGGGGACGGTACTGCCTTCGGCAGCCTGGTCTTCGGATACTTCTTCTTCTGGACGATTCACCAGGATTTCACCGGTGGGCTCGCCGGCCCCGGCATATTTTGGCCGATGGCAGCGCTTGTCCTGTTCGCGGCGGCCTGGGCCGCAACGGTTGGCGCGAGAGAGGTTAATCGGCGTGGAAAGGTCGGGCCGGCGCGGGCGCTGATCATGATAGGCGCGGTTTTCGCCTCGGCCGGATGTATTGCGGCACTCGCCGGTCCGTGGACAACTGGCATGGATCCGACCGAGCACGTCTATCCGGCAATCGTCTGGGTGCTTGTCATATGGGCAGCGGTACATGGTGTCGTCGGCGTGATCATGCAGCTCTATTGCGTGGCGCGCAGCTTTGCCGGCCTTATGACCCCCCGACACGACATGGAAATCTGCAATGTCGCGCTCTATTGGCATTTCATGCTGGTCACGGCCATTACTACCTTCGCGGTCGTCGGCCTTTTCCCGGAGGCGATGTGATGTGGCACCTGCTTCCGCGCGAGGTCGAATCCCTGTGGACGCTCTTTACCGCGCCAGTCATCTGGGCGCTACATTTCATATTGTGCTATATCGGGGCCGCGATTTTCTGCGAAAAGCCTGATTTCCTGGGTCTTGACTTCAACAGTCTCAGGATTGCGATCGGTGTCTTGACCATTTCCGCCCTGGTCATGATCGTGATCTCGGCTATGCTCGCCTGGCGCCAATGGAACTTCGGGAAAGTTGATGTGCCGCATGACGAGCCGAGCCGGAGAGACCGGTTGCTGTTTCAAGGCTATGCCACGCTTCTTCTCTCCGGCCTGAGTTTCGTCGCTATCATATTCACCGCGCTGCCGGTGCTGTTCATCACGGAGTGCATAAGGTGAGCCGCTACGCGCTGCCGGCAGGGCTGCTCTTGCTGGCGGTCGTCTGGCTGGGGCCCTTGCTTGACAGTTGGCGCCAATCCTTTGCGGCGCACATGCTGGCGCATATGGGCATTGTCGGCGTTGCAGCACCGCTGATCGCCATCGGGCTATCGCAGCGCCTTAAGGTGCGCGCACCCATGCCCCTGGCGCTGCCAATCATAGCATCAATCCTGGAACTGGTTACCGTCTGGGGATGGCATGCACCGGCCCTGCGGCGCATAGCGGAGGCATCGGTGACGGTGACCGTTATCGAGCAAGCAAGCTTCCTGCTGGTCGGCGTTCTCCTCTGGTGGACTTGCCTAGCGCAGCCTTTGACCAAGGTTCAAGCAGCCATCGGAGCGGGCACTCTGCTGTTGACGTTGATCCATATGACCTTGCTCGGCGCCCTCTTGTCGCTCAGCCAACGCCCCTTGTATGGGGAAGGCGAGGTGACCTGCTTTGGCGTCGTCCTCGGCGCGCAGGAGGATCAGCAACTCGGCGGTATTATCATGCTTCTGGTGGGGGCAATCGTCTATCTTGCCGGTGGTCTTTCACTTGCCCGGCGATTGCTTACAGATCCCGCCTCATCAGATAAAGCACAGGTGCCTACAGGCAGCCGAAAGCGCTCGGTCGTTTAGGTTAGGCGATGGGTGGCTGCTTAGTTGTAGACCGGACCCCGTCTTACGGTTCAATCCTGACCGGAATGGCCTTCGATGCCGGCGTTTTCGAGAGTTCGTCGCAATGATCAACGGCGTTGAACACGTTGGCTTCAGGATAGTATGCAGCAATAGTGCCCTTGGGCAGGTTGTGTGTCCTCACAGCAAGGCCACCCAGTTCGCGGCGAATACCATCGCCGAAATCGCTGACAAGTGTGATGATCTGGTCTTCCGAAAGACCAGCCTCGTGCATGTCTGCCTCGCTCATGAGCACGACGTCGCGCGTTCCCTCAATGCCGCGGAAACGGTCTGAATATCCATAGATTGTCGTGTTGAACTGATCGTTCGAGCGCAAGGTGACCAATCTGTATCTCCCGTCATCCTCTGCAAATGACAGGGCGTTCAACTGCGTCGGCGTTGTGAAGATGGCCTTTTTCTCCTGCGTGTTCCAGATGCGATTGCGGGCATCATTGCCCCGGTAGAACCCGCCCGGCTCAAAAAGCCGGGCGTTAAAGTTTTTGAAATCATCGGGATAAGTGCGTTCGATCAGGTCGCGGACAAGGCTGTAATCGCCGGTCCATGCCTCCCATTGAAGTTTTGGGTTGGGTTCCAGCGTCGTCTTGGCGATGCCAGCGACGATCGCAATTTCGCTCTTAAGATACTTGTCTGCGGGCGCGCGTTTTCCTATGGAGCCGGAGATGTGGGAGAAGCTGTCTTCAGTGGATACGGACTGGACCCCCGATAGCTGCATGTCCTCCTCCAGACGCGAGAGGCAGGGAAGAATATAGGCATGCCTACCGGGAAAGAGGTGGCTGCGATTGAGCTTCGTCGAGATGACAACGGTGAGGTCCTGCTGCGGCCAGGCACGCTCCATCTCTTTTTGGTCCGGCACAGCTCTTAGCAGATTGCCACCCAATGAAATTGTCGCCTTTATCTGTCCGATCATCAGGGCTTTGACGACATCGACGATCGTCATGCCGTCCTCGGTCGGCGGATCAAAGTCGAATAGCTGCTTTAGTTTATCCATGGGAATGAGCTTGGTTTTTTCAGCTATCCCTACAGTGCGCTGGCCTTGAACGTTCGAGTGACCCCTGACGGGACAGCAGCCTGCGCTGTTGATTTCCACTGAGAGCTGACCCGGCGCTGGAGTGACCCCCTGGGGCTTGGAGTGAACTCCTCGGGCTGGACCACGGGGCACGGAAAAACTGATACACTCTGCGGGCCTCAATCGGAGAAGACTCATGAAGTCCCGAGGTCCATATCGCCGGCATTCAACGCCGTTCAAGTTGCAGCTTTGCCAGGACATTCGAAGCGGCGTCATCGGACGGCGCGACGCGCAACGCACTTACGGCGTTTCGGCCAACCTCATCCAGCTATGGCTCACGCAGTTCGATCGCGGTGAGCTGAATGATGAGGAGGCCGAGGCCAGCGTCATTGCAGAGTACGAGGCCCATATTGCGGCGCTTGAACGCAAGGTCGGCCAGCTCACGATGGAGCTGGACCTAGTGAAAAAAACACCGCGCCAGGCGATCGCCGGCGACAGCGGGAGCTCCTCCATCATCACCGGCCCCCGGACTGCTCAGTCAGACAGGGGTGCAAAATGATCGATCTCCCCAGGAGCACCTACTATTACCGATCGACGGCAAAAGCTTTAAATCTCAGCGACAGTCAGCTCGTTGCAATCATCGAGGATATCCAGGACGAGCTGCCTTGCTATGGATATCGACGCGTCACGCACGAGCTCCAGAGGCGAGGTCACCTCGTCAACCACAAGCGGGTCGCCCGTGTCATGCGGGCCAATGGCCTCGGGATCAAGCCTCGCAAGCGGTATGTTCGCACGACGGATAGCAACCACGATTCGCCGATCTACCCAAACCTCTATCGCAACGTGATCCCGGCGCGACCCGATATGGTCTGGGTGGCAGACTTCACGTACATCCGCATCGCCGTCGGCTTCTGCTATCTTGCCGTCATTCTCGACGCTTGCAGCAGGAAAGTCGTCGGCTATGGCCTGTCGAAACGACTGGATACGCCGCTGGCGCTGGCCGCACTACATTCGGCCATCGAGAACAGAAAGCCTCCGCCTGGCTGCATTCACCACACGGACCGCGGATGCCAATACGCAAGTGAGACCTATCGACGAGCGCTCGATGCGGCAGGCTTGATGGGATCCATGAGCGCTGTTGGCAACCCTTATCACAACGCGCAGGCCGAGAGCTTCATGAAGACTCTGAAAGTAGAGGACATCTATCCGGCCGGGTATGAAACCTTCGCGCACGTCGCCGAGCGATTGCCCAGGTTCATCGAAGAAGTCTACAATGCCAAGCGGCTGCACTCAGCCATTGGCTACCGATCGCCAGAAGAATTTGAAACCCAACTCGCCCAGCAGGCGGCTTAGTTTGAAGCGCACCGATGGTCCAGCCCGAGGGGTTCACTCCAATGCCGGGTCAGCTCTCAGTGGAAATCAACACCAGCTGACGTACCGTCCGGCTTTGGCGGTATTTGTGCCGTGGTGTTGGCGGGACGGGCCTCTTTGAAATGCTCCGACTACCAATCGGCAGAGCAAGGCCGCACAGCAACCCGGTAAAAATACCCTTTATGATTGTACATGACCTATAACATGCCGTTCCGCCGGAACAAAAAAGGGAACATCACAGTTCCGTGATTCTCAATTCCTCTGTCTCCGGAGCGTACCATGGCAAAGAGAACCACCTCGAAGTCCGAACCGCCCAAACCCGTGCCTGTAACCATCCACGATCAGAGGCTGCTGCGTGGGGCGGGCGGCGAATTGCACCAGATTGCCGAAGTCGACATGCCGGTGATGACAACGGCTCAAGGCGGTCCCGTCGCCGACGATCAAAACTCGCTTCGGATCGGTCCACGCGGACCGCTCGTCGTCGATGACTTCCATTTCCGCGAAAAGATGTTCCATTTCGACCACGAGCGAATCCCGGAGCGGGTGGTGCACGCGCGCGGTTATGGTGCGCATGGATATTTCGAGACCTTTGAATCGCTGGCTGCCTATACAAAGGCGGACCTTTTCCAACGGGCTGGCGAAAAGACGCCCGCTTTTGTTCGCTTCTCCACAGTGGCGGGCAACAAGGGATCGGCCGATCTGGCACGCGACGTCCGCGGTTTCGCGGTCAAGCTCTATACCCAGGAGGGCAACTGGGATCTGGTCGGGAACAACATTCCCGTGTTCTTCATTCAGGACGCGATCAAGTTTCCCGATCTCATTCACGCTGCCAAGCAGGAGCCGGACAGGGCATTTCCGCAAGCGCAGACCGCTCACGACACGTTCTGGGACTTCATTAGCCTGACGCCGGAAAGCATGCACATGATCATGTGGACCATGTCCGACCGGACAATTCCACGCTCTCTTCGCTTCATGGAAGGTTTCGGCGTTCACACGTTCCGGCTGGTGAATGACAAGGACGAATCCACGTTCGTCAAGTTTCACTGGAAGCCGAAGCTGGGCCTGCAGTCCGTCGCCTGGAACGAAGCCGTCAAGATCAACGGCGCCGACCCGGATTTCCACCGTCGCGATCTGTGGCATGCGATCCAGTCCGGGAACTTTCCTGAATGGGAGTTGCAGGTTCAGCTGTTCGATCAGGAGTTCGCCGATAGCTTCGATTTCGATGTGCTCGATCCGACCAAACTCATTCCAGAGGAAATCCTTCCGCCCACGCCCATCGGCCGGCTTGTTCTTAACCGCATGCCTGACAACTTCTTTGCCGAAACCGAACAGGTTGCGTTCATGACGCAGAACGTGCCTCCAGGCATCGATTTCAGCAATGACCCATTGCTGCAGGGTCGAAACTTCTCCTATCTGGATACGCAGTTGAAGCGCTTGGGCGGTCCGAATTTCACCCATCTGCCGATCAATGCGCCGAAATGTCCCTTTGCGCATTTTCAGCAGGACGGGCATATGGCGATGCACAACCCTGTCGGTCGGGTCAATTATCAGCCCAATTCCTTCGGTGAAGGACCACGCGAATCGCCGACGCGCGGCTATCGTCACTTTGCCGCGGAAGAGCAGGGAACCAAGGCTCGGCTTCGTCCGGAAAGTTTCGCCGATCACTATAGCCAAGCCCGCCAGTTCTATATCAGCCAGACCCCGCCGGAACAGCGCCACATCGCAGCGGCGCTGACGTTCGAACTCAGCAAGGTTCAGACGCCGGCCATTCGCGAGCGGATGGTGTCGCATCTTTTCAACATCGATGAGACGCTGGCAAAGACTGTCGGCCAGAAGCTCGGGTTTCAATCCATGCCCAAACCTGCGGATGCGGCGATGCCGACCCGACAGGATCTGGAGCCCTTGCCTTCGCTCAGCATTGTCGAGCGCGGTCCCAAACGGTTTGAGGGGCGCAAGCTTGGAATTATGATTTCAGATGGTGTCGATGCTGCCCTGTTAAACGGGCTGATCTCTGCGGTTAAGAAAGAAAAAGCTGATTTCGAACTGATCGCGCCGAAGGTTGGTGGCGTCACGGCCTCCGATGGAAAGTGGATCGACGCGCATCAGATGATCGATGGAGGGCCATCCGTTCTCTACGATGCCGTGGCGATCTTGGTGTCTTCCGACGCAATCGACGATATCGTAACGGAGGCCACCGCCAGAGATTTCGTCGCCGACGCCTTCCAGCACTGCAAATTCATTGGGTATGCAGATTCGGCAATGCCACTGTTGGAGAAGGCTGGAATCGGTGGGTTACTGGATGAGGGTGTGATCAGCCTCCCAGGGGCTGATGGTCTGGCGTCGTTTCTCAGTGAGCTGGGAAAGCTACGCATTTGGGGAAGGGAGCCATCCGTCAAACTCGGCAAGGCGTCTCCACCAATCAAATAAGCGTATTGGGGTTGGCGTCGCTTCTGCGCCAACCCAACGACATTGAGAGACGCGGCATGCGTTTGCGAGGGTCGCAATGTCCAGATTTATTTTTGGATCAATGCCATCGACACTTGCAGCTCAGAAAGAAAAGGCCGCGTTGGGGCGACCTTAGTGTTCTAAATCAATCGTGGTGTCACGCCGCCTTTTTGCCCTTCGCGTTTGCTGACGCACGCGCCATGTCCGTGAGCTTCTTGTCGGTTGCGACTTCTTCGCTGAGATTGGCTTCAAGAAGCGGCACTGCTTCCTTCATGCCGAGCTGCTTTGCCCATTCAACAAGTGTGCCGTACCGAGCAATTTCATAGTGCTCAACAGCTTGGGGGGAAGAGATACGGCCGGCGTCAAGCGCAACCGATCCCTTGAATTCCTCCATGATCTCTTCGCTCTCTGCGATGATGCCCTGTATAGCCTCGCAGGTCTTGCCACGGGCAGGCTTACCGATGAGTTCGAACACTTGCTCAAGCCATTCAATCTGACCCTGCGTCTCGTCGCGATGCTTCAGGAACCCCGCCTTGCCATCTTCGGACTGGGCGGCCCGGGCCATTTTCGGTAGTGACTTCAACATCTGCTTTTCAGCAAAATAGATGTGGAGCCACGGCATTAACGCGGATGCCCTTATCCGCGACCATCTCCGCCAATCCCGCCGTGAAGTTTGAGACAGCGCCCTTGGTCGATGCATAGGCCAAAAGATGAGACGAAGGCTGACGAGACTGAATCGACGTTGTGTTGATGATCGAACTGCCCGGCCCCATGTGCGGAATCGCAGCTTTTGACAGGTAGAAGGGCGCATAAATGTTCGTCTGAAACGTCTCGTCCCATTCTTCAGGCGTAATATCGGCGATCGACGCATAGGTGCGTTGGAATGCGGCGTTGTTGACAAGAATGTCGATCGCGCCCAAGTCCATGACCGCCCTCTCAACAAGTGAATTACAATGGCTTTCACTCTTGATATCGCCTGCGACGGCCACAGCTCTTTGTCCAGCTTCCCACCTTCTTCGCTGCCGCGTGTCCTGGTGGCCCAAGGGTTCATATAAAAAAAGCCCTGATGGCATCGGAACGCGCACGCGCAGCGGTGCGGCTGGATCGTGACGTCTGGATTATCAAGCGCCAGCCAAGGATGCGGCTCGAACCACATCGTCTTGTCTTTATTGACGAAACATCCGTGAACACGAAGATGGTGCGTCTTCGCGGACGTTGCCCGCGCGGCGAACGGCTGCACATGCAGGCACCCTTCAGCCATTAGGGAACGCAGACCTTCATCGCCGCCCAGCGCTGCTATGGCCTGACCGCACCATGGATCATTCACCACGCCATGAACCGCGTCTCATTCTACACCTACATCGGGATGCAACTCGCCCCGACGCGGTCACCCGGCGACGTCGTCATTCTGGATAACCTGGCAGTTCACAAGAGCAAAACAGCCATCGAATGCCTCAAAGACCATCGGGCGTGGTTTCTCTTTCTGCCGCTATACAGTCCTGATCTCAATCCCATCGAAATGGCATTTTCAAAGATCAAAGCGCACCTCCGAACTGCAGAAGCCAGAACCTTCGACGCGCTTTCAAACGCTCTCGGATCCATCTGCAAGCTCTTCAACAGAAACGAATGCTGGAATTATCTCAAAGCTGCAGGATATGCGTCCGATTAATCGTACGATGCTTTAATCGTCGACAAGGTTTACAACACCCGCATGCCGCAGCGTTTTTCCACTTCGCCAGATCGGATTTCGAATCTGGTCTTGTGGCAATAGCGGGGCTAGGCCGCTGGCGACCGCAACAGTCTCAAAGCGTTCATCGTCACGAGCACCGTGGCTCCGGTGTCCGCAAGGATCGCTGGCCACAGACCTGTGACGCCAATAACTGTCGTCACCAGGAATACTGCCTTCAAGCCGAGCGATATAGTGACGTTCTGCCGGATGTTGGCCATCGTCCGCTTGGAAAGATCGATCATCGCCGCGATATCCGCCACGCGGCCGTGCAGAACGGCGGCGTCCGCCGTTTCCAATGCTACATCGGTGCCTCCGCCCATGGCGATGCCGACATCTGCTGCAGCGAGAGCGGGTGCATCGTTTATGCCATCGCCGACCTTGGCGACGATGAAGCCCTGCGTCTTCAGTTCGCCGACGATGCGCTGCTTGTCTTCCGGCATCAGTTCGGCCCGGACCTCGATGCCGAGCTGCTTGCCGATGGCGGTGGCCGTACGCGTGTTGTCACCTGTCAGCATCACAGTCTTGATCCCAGCGTCGGTCAGCGCCTTGAGACCTGCCAGAGCATCCGGACGGGGTTCGTCGCGCAGGGCGATCGCTCCGGCGAGCGTGTCGTCGATGATCAGCACGGAAACGGTCTTGCCTTCGTCATTGAGCGCCGTGATGCGCGCCTGATGTTCTGCAGGAAGTGACGCACGTTCGCCCGCCGCCTTTGGCGATCCAAGGAAAACCTGGCTGCCATCGACCGAAGCTGTCACTCCTTTGCCTCCCAATGCCTTCGCATCGGTGACATGGGGGACCGCGATTTTCTCTTCGGCTGCCTTTCCGAGAATAGCGATTGCCAGCGGATGGCTGGAGCCGGTCTCAAGAGCCGCGGCAAATTTGAGAACGTCCGCCTCGATGCGGTCGAACGCGATTATGTCGGTGACCTTCGGCTTGCCTGCCGTGAGCGTTCCAGTCTTATCGAGAGCTATCGCAGTGACTTTGCCTATATTCTCCAGCACCGCACCGCCCTTCAAGAGCAACCCGCGACGGGCTCCCGACGAAAGCGATGCGGCGATCGCAGCCGGCGTCGAGATAACGAGGGCGCAGGGGCAGCCGATCAGCAGGATCGCCAGACCCTTGTAGACCCATTCGCCCCAGACGCCCCCAAAGAGCAACGGCGGGATGATCGCGATGAGAGCGGCAACTACGACCACGCAGGGAGTATAGTATTTGGAGAAGCGGTCGATGAACCGTTCCGTGGGTGCCTTGGACTCCTGCGCTTCCTCAACCAGCTTGACGACGCGTGCGATCGTATTGTCGGAGGCGGCCGCGGTGACGCGCACGCGGAGCGCCGCGTCAATATTGACGGCACCCGCAAACGTGTTGGCCTCGACACCCTTGCGCACCGGCGTACTTTCGCCCGTGACCGGAGATTCGTCGATTGATCCTTCACCGGAGGCAATCACGCCGTCGGCAGGAATCCGGTCGCCAGGACGCACGAGGATAATGGCACCCACTGCGAGGCTGTCCGCGGGGACTTCACGGGTCTGGCCGTTTTCTTCCAGGAGAGCCGTCTTCGGTATCAGAGCAGTCAGCGCTTGGATGCTCGCGCGCGCCCTTCCGGCAGCCACACCCTCCAGCAGTTCGCCGACCAAAAAGAGGAGTACAACTGCGGCAGCTTCCTCGCCAGCATCGATGAAGACTGCGCCGACGGCCGCGATGGTCATCAGCATTTCGATAGAGAACGACGTCCCAGCCATGGCAGCCAATATCGCGCGGCGTGCGATCGGGATCAGGCCAACCAGCATCGCGGCAATAAATGCGTAAGAAGCGATTGACGGCAGGAGCTGTCCGACAGCATAGGCAGCGGAAAGTGCCGCGCCACAGGCGATCGTCAGTCTGCCCTTCTTGCTCTGCCACCAGGAGCCGTCCGTCGGCCCGTGGTCATGGCCGTGCAGACTTTCTACTTTCTCCGCAGGTGCTGGTTTCTTCTGGACGAGGTCGCCATTATCCCTATGATCGTGGCCATCATGGTTGCCGTGGTCGAGCTTGCGTGGGGCCCGCATACCCGTAGCCGTCGTTGCACTCGTCAGGGGCTCGACCGGGTAGCCGAGGCCTTTGACTTTCTTTTCGATCGCATCGAGATCGCTGGTGTCGTCATGGTGGATGGTCATAGTGCCTGCGGTGACTGACACGGAAACATCCGACACACCGGGCATGCGCCGCACGGCTGTGTCGATTTTCGATGCGCAGCCTGCACAATCCATCCCCTCAACCCGGTACCGGGATTTCGTTGCGTTCGTTGTCATGAGCGGCTCCTTGCTGTCATGACGCATCGAATACATGCTCTAGCAGCTAGAGGTGCAAGAGAAAAATTCAAAGACAGGGTACTTGAGCCGGAGCTTCTTTGCTCAGCGGGTAACGCCCGAGCTGGACGTTTTTACCTACGACAAGGTTGGAGCCTCGTCGAGACATTCGATGATGCCCTTTGGGCTCCGACTGACATCAGCCGGAAGTTCATCGTCTCCACGCATCGCTATCGGAAGCAATTGAGCGACTAGCTTTGTCTGTTTCGGGCAGAACCCGGTCATCCAACGCGTTCAAGACTTTGCGGAGCTTTCGATCCTGGATTACCTCATCTCCACAACTTGGGCTGAACCCAAAGGCGATATAGACTGACAGCCACTTCCGCCGAATATCCTTGAGGAGATACGGTGCCACCAGGCTCGGCTAACTACGGCCCCATCGTCCATAAACTTGATGTAAGTGTAACTGCCGCTGGAAGTTTTTCGCACGTGGCCCCGAACACCCACCTCTTCCCGAGCCTCGATAGCTGCTGCTTCGTGTCTTCTTGCCTTTCATCGGCCACCCCTTCGACGCTACCAGCAACACCTCGACGCCAGCCAGATCCTCTTTATATCGGAAGCGCAATGCTGCGTACTGCTGCCGAAAAGCCCCCGAAAACAGCTTTTCCGGACTGCTTGCAAGCTGCTTCAGAAGCGTCGGCGCATTCCCAGAGGGAGGCTTTTCGGTTTTCTTTTTCAGCATCCCGGCAGTTGCTAGTTGAATCAGTGCTTTCACTCAACTGGCAACGGCTTGATTGGATTGGATACGACACTCTGCGCCATCGCTTCTACGGCGATTTGTGATATAACTCAGCGCTACCAAACCCGTGCATTACTGGGGCAAAAATAGCTCCTTGCATTTTTTTGCTTTGACAACATGATGTTCTTGCCCTTTGGGCGATATGTTAGATGGTTTATTCGAACACGAGATTCACTCTCGCTAAAAATCCATTCGGAGCCGAGGATGGAGCAGTGCAATGGCCGAAGCATGAAGAGCCGATACAACATTTTTATGCTTTGCCTCTTTTCGATGTTTTTTGCGTCATCACAGGCTTGGGCACAGGGAACAGCTTCCCATAAGGCGCTTGACGGTGTTGCTCTTGTGATCGGGAATTCCGCCTATCAGTCGGCCGGAGCCCTTGCCAATCCCGCGAACGATGCAACGGCGATCGCGGAGAAGCTTCAGGGCTTGGGGTTCAGGTTGCATACAGCCATTGATCAGCCCGCGGACGTTCTCAAAGAGACGATAGACACCTTTGCGCGTGACCTTTCGAGCGCCGACGTCATCTTCGTTTTTTATGCCGGTCACGGCATACAGATCGACGGACGCAATTTTATAGCGCCGATCGACCTTTCAAGAGGCGACGGCCCGAACCACCTGATCGCCATTGACACCATCCTTTCAGCGATCGAAGTTCATGCCAAGCCGGACGCGGCCAAGATCATCGTTCTCGACGCCTGCCGCAACAATCCCTTCAGTGATCTTGGGCACGGCGGCGAGACATCGCGCGGCTTGGCCAGGATCGAGCTGCCCAAGCCGGCAGTCAGTGGGACGTCCGGTGGCTATTTTCGCGTCGTCGCCTTTGCCACGGCCGCAGGGCAGGTGGCGTCCGACGGTACGGGTCAACACAGTCCTTATACCGAAAGCTTGCTTCGCTTCATCGACCAACCTGGTCTTGAAGTCTCCGAGATGTTTCGGCTGGCGGCAGGCGAGGTGCTTGCCAGCACGGGTGGTGTGCAAAAGCCGGAATATCTGGTGCAGACAAGCCGCACGCTGTTCTTCCTTCCGCCGAATATAACAGAGTGCGATCGACTGGCGGTGGACGCCCGCAACTTCATCGGTGTGAAGGGAATTTCCTTCGAGGATATTGATGCGATCAGGGCGGTTCCTGCCTGCCTCGATGCGGTGGCCGCCGAGCCTGCCAGCGCCCGGTTGATCCACAATCTGGCGCGGTCGCTGGAAAAGGCCGAGCGACTTTCCGAAGCTTTGGAACAGTATCAAGTGGCTGCCGACAAGGGCCACCCTGCCGCGATCAACGCGCTCGGTATCATGTATCTCGCCGGTTGCGGCATGGCCAAACCGGACGTCGGGCGGGCGCTTCAGCTGATTTCCCGGGCCCGTGATCTCGGCGATCTGGAGGCCGGTGCCACGCTGACGTCGCAGGATCTCCTGCCCTATCTGTCCGAGGGCGGCAAGACGGCCCTTGCCGATGCGCTTGTGAATGCTGGTATCACGTCAGCACGCACCGATGCGCTAGAAGCGGCGGTTTCCGCATTCCAGCAGCGGGAGCGATTGAAGACCGCCGGACTAACGCTCGAGACGGTTCATGCTTTGAAAATCTATGGAGCCGTACCGGCGGGTTTCCGGTGCCACTGAACGGTGCCATTGACGGGTGGCAGGAGGGAGAGACGATGAGGCGATACACGCTGACGGCTGCGCTTTTTTGCGCGGTGATGCGTCCTGCGACTGCAGGCGGGTTGATCGAGAATTTCGAGACACCGGCTGAATGCCAGGCTGCAGTCGGTCTCAAGATCGAAGCTTGCCTGGCAGCGCTCGGCGGCGGCCTTGATGCGGAGGTCGAGAGCCGGCTTTCCGCCGTGCTTGCCGTGTCTGCAGAGCCGGACGGGGTGCGTGCCGCGCAGGACGCCTGGGTCGCCTACCGCAAAGCCACGTGTGATTACTTCGCTGGTCAGGAGGGTATGGCCGGGATCATCCAGGGCCTGCAATGCCTTCGCTGGACGTCGTGGGGCCGTATGAAGGAACTCGACGGACTTCTCGGCATAAAGCCTGCCGAGGATGATGGCGAAGGGGAGGCTGCCAGGGGGCTCGAACCCGATTTCAGCACGCTGGCCGATACGCAATATTCCGGTCGGGCTTTCTCCTTCGGCGACTTCAGCTGGTACATCAAGAAGCGCTATGGCGCGGTGCTTGTCGAAAAGGCGCTTGTAGCCCGCGGATTTGATACCGAGACAGCGACGGGCCTTGCCGGAAATTGGGATGCGTGGCGCTATCATCCGGAAAATGGACAACCGCTGATCGAGAGCGCACCGCTCGGCGCCAGCGATGCGGATCTTCAGGGATTGGCCGCCAAGTTTCCGGAATGTATGCGTGATCTTGGAAAGGCCGATTGCAGGATCAACTATTCGATCGAGATTGGCTGCAAGCTGGACCCGGCTGTTGCCAAGGAATGCCAAAGCGTCTTCGATATTCGCCAGTCTATTGCCGCCGGCTATCAACGCGATGGGCACACGGCCTATATGCTTTCCGGTTTCCAGCCGCAGGGCGTCTACGACATGGCAGGCTGCATCATGGAAGGCGGCAAGGGCGCCGGCGTTCCGCTCTTTGCTCCCGACAATGCAGAAACCGTTGCCAAGCTCACGTTCATTGCCCAACCGGGTGCAGGCGCTGCAGAAACCGAAAGGGTTGATATCGAGGCTCTTCCAGAGCGAGAGGCAGAGCTCTGCAGCGTTGCCGCCGGCTGGAAACTGGGCGAAAACGGCAGTCAGACATCGAGCGGATTGCTGGATCTGGCTCCCGTCACGCGTGACGGCGTGTTTTCGCAATATCTCGAAGAGGGCGGGACGCCCGACCCCTCACGTGATGGTGAGTATAACGATTTCCTGCAACGGGTGACGAAAGCTGTCGGGGAGGCCGGACAATGAGACGATTTTCAACCAGCCTTGCGCTGATCGCGATCGGCATGCTTTTCAATCCGAATCTTGCCGGCGCGCAGGATATGTCCGATTGCGAGCGTAATGCTCTTGGCACGGAGCGCTGTGCCAACTGGCAGGCCGCCACCCAGGTAGTTGCCATGCGGCAAACGGTGGAGCGGCTCGATAGCCACATTGCGGAGCTTGCCAAGGAAGGTCGAATCGCGCCCGAAGATGCCGAGGCACAACGCCTGAAGCTTGTCGCCTCGCAGGCCGCGTGGGAAATCTATCGTGACCGGCAATGTCGCTTCGCGGGTGCGCATCCTGAAGGACCGGCCGCTTGTCTCCGCACCATGACCGAGGCAAGGGTCCTGGAATTGCAGGATCCCGATGTGCCGGAACAGAATTTCAAGGACAAGAGCTGGTCGGAACGCAGATTGCTACAGGGCCAGTTTCAGCCAGAGGAACTGGTCATGCTGCGGCTTGCCGGACCGCCAGTGCGAACGGTCGCCGACCGCGTAGCGCTCACCAAGGGGCCGCGCGAGACCCAGGACTGGAATTTTCGGAAATGGGTAAGCGACCTCCAGCAGAAGCTCCGCGAGGTCAGCCGCTTTGGCCCTCTCACCTCCAGCTTTATAGCCGCAGAATGGGATGCGCTGCGATACGATCCCGAGACAGGTGCGCCCCTGCATCAGTTCCCCGAACACGTCGAGGGTAGTCCGGCAGACAACACCTGGGACAAGAATGAGTCTCAGGGTTTCGCCGCGCGACTGCCTTCCTGCTTGCGCAATCTTGCCGATCCGCAATGCAGGGTACAGTATTCGACTGAGCTTGGATGTCGCTATGACGACGACATGGCAGCCTTTTGTCAGTCGAAGCTCGACGGCCTCAAAGAGGTTTTCCAGTCCTATTCCGTGACAGACCCGCGGCATCGGGACGACGTCTACAAAGCAATAGCTTGCCTCACACCGGTTCCGCTGGATCAACGCTTCGCTGGCACCTTTCTCGTTTCAGACACTGGTCAAAACGCAAAGCTTGACCCGGCTAACGCCGAAGGCAGGCCGTGCGCGGAGCTTGGCCTAGAGGTGGATGGAGACGGTTGGTCGGCGCCTTCAGTACGAGTTTTCGGCTCAACAATGGATATGGAGATTCGATAGCGCGAGAACCTTCAAAATTGTGTGGGCGGTATTTGAGGGTTGGCTCCCTGTCAACGGCGGAGCAAAAGTAGGCCAGTGTGGCGGAGTAAAACCAGGCCAGCGGCGGGTCAGTGGTGCCGACATGGAAATGGCCCCGATCGGGGCCATTTCCATGTCGGCGGCGATGATTTTAATCAGGGTGTGAGGATTTCTCCGGTATCGGGATCGACGTTTGGAGTGGCCTGGTTTTGCTCCGCCCCTGATGACGGATTGCGGCGGCGGGCGGCGGACTGTTTCAGCCGGTAGCTGTCACCATTCATAGTTAGGATGCTGACGTGGTGGGTCAGCCTGTCAAGCAGTGCACCGGTCAGCCGCTCGGAGCCCATGACCGACGTCCAGTCCTCAAACGGCAGATTGGACGTGACGATGGTCGAGCCGCGCTCGTATCGCTGCGAGAAGGTCTCGAACAACAGCTCCGCTCCGGTCGATGAAAAGGGGACATAGCCGAGTTCATCGATGATCAGCAGTTTTACCGAAGCCAGATCGCGCTGCAGCTTGAGGAGCCGCCGCTCGTCACGCGCCTCCAGGAGCTGACTGACCAACGAGGCTGCAGTGGTGAATGTAACGGTGAAGCCTTTCTGGCAGGCAGCAAGGCCCAGAGCCAGGGCGACATGGGTCTTGCCAGTACCACTGTTACCGAGAGCGATGATGTTGTCGCGCCGCAGGATGTATTCGCAACGGGCGAGTTCCAGGACCAGCATCTTGTTGAGGCCGGGGATGGCGGTGAAGTTGAAGGTATCGAAGCTCTTGACCGCCGGGAAGCGGGCAGCGCGAATGCGCCGTTCGACTGTCCGGCGTTCCCGGTCGATCAACTCCAGTTCGATCAGGCGTAACAGATAACGGGGATGATCGACCCCGGCCTCGGCGCATTCTCGTGCCACCTTCTCATACTCGCGCAACACCGTCGGCAGTTTTAACTGCTTGAGGTGATGGGCCAGAAGGATTTGCGGTGTACCGCTCATGGTGCCGGCTGGCATGCTGCTCGTGCCCTTGGGGTCGCTGGCTGTTCGGGTCATGCTGCCAACACCGAATAGTCTGCCGCGGAGGTGATCTTCACATCCATCTTTGGCAGATGTGGATAGGCAGCGAGATCGAGACGGGCTGGGCGACGCTCCATGCGGGCCAGCGCAATCAGCTTGACCGCATCGAAGCCAGCCGCACCGAGATGGATCGCCTCCGTCACCGCAAAGGTGACGACGTCCTTCGGCATTGCCTCCAGAAGTCGCAGCACCTGGATGAACTCACGCTTGCCCCGATTGCCCATCCGCGCCTCCAGCAAATGGCGTAGATGCTGGAACACCTCCGGCAGGTCCCAACCTTGCAGCGCGGCGGCCTGGTCGAGCGCATTGGGCTTCATCTCGATCAGCGCCAGATAATGTAGCGGATTGGAGACGAACACCCCTTCGCCATAGGAGCGAGGGTGACGAGCGATCTCCTGACCTCTACACAGGATGACGACATCCTCGACAAAACCCTTCACCACAATATCCTGGAAGCCGTAGGCGGTCGGTACCGAGTAGTCGTTGGCGCGGTAGCGCACCAGCGCCATCGAAGAGACACGACCGGCACGCTTCTCGCAAGGCTCCAGCGGCACGGCCGGGAGGCGACGCAGTGCCGCGGTATCGGCCACCAAGCGGTCACCAATGGTCTCGGTGTGCCGACCGGCGCACTCGCCCTGGCGGCCACGGCAACGGTCTTCGAGCATTGCGTTCAACGCCGCAAAGCTTGCCACCTGCGGGATCGGCACCATGAAGTTGGCACGCGAGAACTTCACCAGCCCCTCGACCTTTCCCTTGTCGTTACCCTTGGCTGGACGCCCGAAACGGTCCCGGAACAGGTAATGGCTGACGAGTTCGGTAAAGGCACGGGTTCGATCGCGTTTGCCATCGCCACAGATTTTGGCCACCGCGATCTTGAGATTGTCGTAGAGGATCGAAAGCGGCACACCGCCAAAGAATGCAAAGGCCGATACATGTCCATCGAGGAAGGCCTCAGTCGTCTCTCGCGGATAGGCCTTTACGAAGCACGCGTCCGACTGCGGTATGTCCATGCAGAAGAAATGTATCTTCTGCTGTACGCCGCCGATGATGGCGATCGCCTCGCCGAAATCGACCTGCGCATGTCCCGGCGGATGCGACAGCGGCACGAACGTCTCTCTACCCCTGGATCGACAAATCCTGACGTAGTCCTTCACCACCGTGTAGCCGCCGCCAAAACCGTGCTCGTCACGCAACCGTTCGAATATCCGCTTGGCACTATGAAGCTGCTTTACAGGTCCGACCTGATCCGACGTCAGAATCTCGTCGATGACAGGCAGCAACATTCCAAGCTTTGGCTTGCCAACAGGTTTGGTGCGCGTATAGCCCGGTGGAAGAGAGAAGCGGCACATCTTCGAAACCGTCTCGCGGCTCAGACCGAAAACATGAGAGGCCTCGCGCTGACTGTGACCCTCGACGAAAACAAACCGGCGAACGGCGGCGTAACTCTCCACGACAAACATCCCCGGCCACCTTCAAAAAGAAAGCAGCCTACCACTGGCTGGATTTTACTCCGCCCCGCCAGGCAATATGCCGGCGTTCACTGGTAGACTTTGTCACCGCCCTGCCCAGTTCGAGACGCGAATGCGTGAAGGTGGAAGCGACTTTCAACCCCATGTCGAAGGTTGCTTTCTGGACATCATCCCGGAATCTCGCATGATCTGGACGACGGTACTGTCCGAAGGCTGGAAGCCGATTGAACCTTGGCTCGCGCTAACCGCGATCATCACATTCGAGGCGGAAGGGAGCGGCACACGCTATTCATCCCGCGTCCTGCATAGAACTGATGCTGACGCATTGAAGCATAATGAAATGGGATTTCAGGAAGGCTGGGGGATGGCCATCGACCAGCTTGCAGCATTTGTGGAGAATCCGGCTTAAGTGACCGTACAGGAACGACATTGATTGCCGCTTCTAGGTCATCGACGCCGAAGGAAAGCGGCCCTTTGCGATTTACCGCATTGTAACTAGAACAGCACCTTGCGATGAGAGCGATGGCAAGAGAACGTCAGCATAGAGCTAACCGGTGGGTCTGATGGGAAACCGGTTATTGAAGTTTTGCGAAAGACAAATATAAACGTCGAAGCGGCTCTTCCCTAGACGATGCGCGCCATCAAAATGAAACACGCGCCGAGCATTGCACCGGAAAACGAACATGCCCAAACAGAAAAAGCCCGCCACAGTCAGCACCGGAATTGCAGGACTTGATGAAATCCTTCGCGGCGGCCTGCCGGCCTCGAACCTTTACATGCTTCAGGGCGCACCGGGATCGGGCAAGACCACGGCCGCGCTGCAGTTTTTGCGCGCCGGCGTCGAGGCCGGCGAAAGCTGCATCTACGTCACCCTTTCGCAGACGGCCGCGGAACTGGAAGCGATCGCCGTGTCGCACGGCTGGACGCTAGACGGGATCCGCGTCGAAGAGCTGTCCACGTCTGGCACCGTCAACGAAGCCGATGACCAGAGCATATTCCTGACCGCCGATCTTCGCCTGGACGAAACGAGAAAGGCCATCGAAGCCGCAATCGAAGAGCACAAGCCCCGCCGTCTTGTTTACGATTCCCTGTTGGAAATCCGACTCATCACCGGCGACAGTCCGCGATTTCGTCGCGAGCTGATTGGCTTCAAGTCCTTCCTGGCGAAACAGGACGTAGTGGCGCTGCTGCTGGACACGCAAACTCCCGGTTACGACCGCAGTGGTGAAGAGGTCGAGGGACTTGCCTACGGCGTCATCCGGTTCGACAAGTCGCTGGAGGAATACGGTGGCGTGCGTCGCCGCATCGAGGTCTCCAAGATGCGCGGTGTGCCGGTCGCCGATGGCTATCACGATATGGCAATCCGGGAAGGGGAAGGTGTCGTCATCTTTCCGCGCATCATGCCGAGCGCCGCGTCAGAGAGCGCCAAGCCGCAGCTGATCAAGTCAGGCGTCGCCGAGCTTGACGAGATGTTCGGCGGTGGCCAGGAGCCTGGAACCACGACTTTGGTCATCGGGCAGTCAGGCACCGGCAAATCGACGATGTCATCCCTCTATGCCACCGCTGCGCTCGAGCGCGGCGAAAGTGTCGCGCTGTTTCTGTTCGAGGAGCGGTTGGAGACCTTCTTCCGACGTTCCGAAGGTCTTGGCATGGAACTCAGACAGTTCCACAAGGACGGTAAGCTCATCCTGCGCGATTTTAATCCCAACGAAATTTCACCGGGAGAATTCGGGCAGATCGTCCAGGACGCCGTCACACAGAACAAATCACGGGTGGTGGTGATCGACAGTCTGACCGGCTATTTGAATTCATTGCCTCACCGTGAAAAAGCCGTTCGCGACATCCAGTCGCTGCTGAAATATCTCGCCCGTTCCGGCGTCCTCACCATGCTGATCGTCGCGCAGCACGGCTTGCTTGGGCAGAATGTCGGCATCGATGTCGATGTCAGCTTCCTCGGGGACACGGTTCTACTTTTGCGGATTATGGAGCATGAAGGTCGTCTGCGTCGCAACATCACCGTGGTCAAGAAGCGTCACGGTCCGCACGACCTCAATGTCCGCGAGCTCCTCATCGAAACTGGAGGCGTCAGCGTCGTCGCCTACAATCCCCTTCCTGATCCGAAATGATTGCTACGTCGGTTGAAAGCGAGCTGGATTGGGTGCTCGTCCTTGCTCCTTTTCGCAAGGATGCCGATTATATCGCCGCTTTTCTCCGCGAACAGAATATCGAGGTCAAGGCCGCGAAGGCCAACCAAGATCTTGTCGAACATCTTGCTCAGTCTCCGGGCATCATCGTGATTACGCACGAGGCCCTCGGTCCAGAGGTTGTTGCACGAATAGCCGGTCACCTCGCGGAGCAGCCAGACTGGTCGGAAGTGCCGATCATCGTTCTGTTGGAGCGCTCGGCGCCTATCGCAAGAATTCGCAGTCAATTGCAGAAGTCATGGCCCGGTTCGCGTCTCCTGTTCCACACGCGTCCCATCGCGCCGCTTGAGCTTGTAAACGGTATCCAGTCCAATCTTCTTGTGCGGCTCCGCCAGCGGCAGGTTCGCGATGCCATCGAGCGGGAAAGAGAACTGCGCCTGGAGCTCAATCATCGCGTTAAAAACATTCTGGCGAGCGTCACGTCGATCTTCCAGATGACGCGGCGCGGGGCGACGGCAGTCGAAGATCTGGCAAATGATTTTACCGGACGCCTTCAAGCGCTTTCCAACGTGCATACCGCTGTCTTCGAGGCTGGAGGCGAAGAAGTGTCGCTCTCCGCAGTCGTGGAACTGACGGTTTCGCCGTATAACAACGAGGGCGTCAACCGGATCGAATTTACCGGGCCGGATGTTACCGTCGCTCGGGACGCCGGAACGACCATAGCGCTGTGTCTGCACGAACTCGTGACCAACGCGATAAAATACGGTGCGCTCTCCAATCCCGATGGCAAGGTCGAAATCGATTGGGACGTCACCGCGGCGGGCGACTTTTCCTTGAACTGGTTTGAGACAGGCGGTCCGCCCGTTCGGGAGCCTACGCGTCAGGGCTATGGCACGCGGTATGTGCGATCGGCGCTGGGGTCATTGTTTGGCAATGTCCCCGAGATTGCCTTTGAGCCCGCCGGTTTCTGTTGCCGGGTCACGGGGTTGTTGTCTCGGCTAGTGCCGAAACCATAAATAGCCGCTCTGGTTCGCCTCACCCCTCGGCATTCGTGGTAGGGTGGATCATTCCAACCGTGTGGAAATTTGATGTTTCTCTGTGGATCATTCCTGTCCCACGGGAGTTACCCGCTTTCGTCTAATGTCGATTCAATTGACATGCCTACGGCGCGAAGGTGGAGACGGAGTATGAGCCATAACGCGATTTCGGTGCTGGTCGTGGAAGATGAGATACTTGTCCGGATGGACATCTCGATGTCGTTGGTGGACGAGGGGTTTATCGTTTACGAAGCGTCCCATGCCGACGAGGCGATCGATATTCTCAGCGCAGTTCGGGATATCCGGCTGATGTTTACCGACATCGACATGCCGGGGAGCATGGACGGCCTCAAGCTCGCGGAAGCTGTCCGCGACAGATGGCCGCCCGTCAAGATTATCGTGGCCTCTGGGCATCGCCAGCTGAGCGACGAAATGGCGCCGGTGGAGGGTAAGTTTTTCACCAAGCCCTACGAACACGCGCGCGTGGTCGCCATGATGAGGGAAATGCTCGCCGTGACTTAGACCTTGTCCTGCCACTTAGCGGAAAATCACGGCTTCGAGGATGCATCAGCGAATTTCTTTAATTGCCAGCTCGGTCCACCCATTTAGGTAGGCGAGCCGAAAAAGATAGCGTTGGCGGCATCCAACGCCGCCTATCCGTCGTCGGAAAGGCTGACTTCAGCACCTTTGATTTCCAGTCGCGACGCTTCCTGATTTCCACGACAAAGTTTTTCGGTACACGCTTTTTCATCGCACATGCCTTACGCAACCTGACAGTATGCTTCGATCTGCAGGGGGCAGCCTCTTCGCCATCCGTGCCGATCGCGATCTTGCGCGGCTTCATGCCTTCCGGGATCTCGCGTTTCAGTGCGAAGTCGACATCGCTAACGTCGCTCTCTTCCTCAAACGCGCCAGGCATCGCCGAGCAGGTTTGTTGATCTTCGCCTCCTTCGATCGATGACATCTAGTAGCGGACCTGCCGTCGATGCGCCGTGGAGCGAAATCGAACAGACGGTGTTGCCGTTGCTCGCTCATGTTCCCATTGCCCGGGTCGGCACGCTTGAAGATATCGGCGACACGATCGCCTTTCTCATGAGCCCGAGAACCCATAACATCACCGGTACAAAGCTACGGCTGGATGGGGCTTGTTAACCTACCAGTCGATGCTTTCGCCGAAGGTCAGCGAATAGTTGGCGAGTTAGGATACATCGACTGATTTGATGAACTCCTGTATCCGTTGGGCGAAGGCGTTCATTTCGAACGGTTTCGTGACGACCTGCATGCCGGGATCGAGATGACCATGGCTAAGGACAGCCGATTCAGCATAGCCCGTCACGAACATGACCTTGAGACCAGGGCGTAGGGCGCGCGCCGCGTCGGCAACCTGGCGCCCATTCATGCCGTTCGGCAAGCCAACGTCGGTGATCAGAAGATCGATTTTCGCGTCCGAACGAAGGACCTTCAGGGCCTCGGGACCATCGCCCGCTTCCAAGGTGCGGTAGCCAAGATCCTCAAGCGACTCGACGACAAGCATGCGGATCAACGCCTCGTCGTCGATTACAAGAACAGTTTCGCCCCCTGCCGCCTGCGGGAGGACGGTTTCGGTGTCGGCATCGACGGGGGCGGCTTCCACTGCCGCATGACGAGGCAGGAAGATCGTCACGGTGGTGCCTTTCCCGACTTCGGAATGAATCCTCACCCGCCCGCCTGACTGGTTCACGAAACCGTGGATCATCGACAGGCCGAGACCCGTACCGAGACCAATCGGCTTGGTCGTGAAAAAAGGCTCGAATGCACGGGCCACGACATCAGGTGTCATGCCGACACCATTATCGGACACTGCCAGTGACACATAGTCTCCGACCGGCATGTCCCGCATCCTCGACCCCTGCCTGTCGATTGTCCGATTGGCGGTCTCGATCGAAATAGTCCCCCCATCGGGAAGGGCGTCGCGAGCGTTGATGGCGAGGTTAAGAAGGACATTTTCCAATTGGTTCGGATCAACGAGCGTCGACCAAAGTCCCTCGGTGCCATGGAATTCGACCGCGGTTTGCGGACCAACCGTCCTGCGGATCAAATCCTCCATGCCAGCCACCAAGCGATCGACATCCGTCGGCTTCGGCTCCAAGGTCTGTCGGCGCGAGAAAGCCAACAGTCTGTGCGTCAAGGCCGCCGCCCTTTTAGCCGCGCCTTGAGCGCCTGTCATGTACCGCTCGAGTTCATCGAAGCGTCCCTGCTCAATGCGGGCCTGCATCAGGTCAAGCGAACCGGAGATGCCTGCGAGCAGGTTGTTGAAATCATGGGCAAGGCCACCCGTTAGCTGCCCGACAGCTTCCATCTTTTGACTTTGCCGCAACGCTTCCTGGGCCTGCTCCAGTTCCGCCTCGCGCGCTTTCACATGGCTTAGGTCGCGCCCGACGGCGATAAAGTTCACTCCATCGAGCTCAGGAGCAACGGTCCATTCGATATGCTTCCAGCCGCCATCTCTCGTGGCGATCCGGTTTTCGAAGCGGGTTGGCAGACGGGTTTGCGCCATGCGGCCGATTGCCTCGATCGTCGGTGGCTCGTCATCGGGATGCATGAAACTGCCGTAGCCTCGCGATAGCAATTCGCGCTCGCTCCAGCCAAGCACCTGCGTCCACGCAGGACTGACCGCCGACATCATGCCGCTATAGTCGGCCCGCGCCAGCATGTCCTGGGAGAGGTTCCACAACCGATCGCGTTCCGCTGAGCGAGCCTCAACCTGGGCCTCGAGCGTTTCGTTCAGTTCGCGCAGACGCGCTTCGCTCGCCCGCAACGCATGTTCGCCGCGTGCGCGCTCTACGGCGATCCGCGTACGCTCCGCAAATTCCTTGATGAGTGCGAGATCACCCTCGCTCCAGTTGCGCTTTTCGCCGTGGTTGACGAAGAACACGGCGACGAGTTTTCCCTGTTCGAGTACAGGGGCGTTCACGAAGGCCCGAGTGTTCTTGGCTTCCAGAGCATCCGCGGACGAACCTGTCGTCCTAGCATCGGTGCGCACATCGTCGATGACTGTAAACTCGCCACGCTTCAGACTGTCGATGAATGACCCGTAATCGCGCATGGACAAAGTACCCGCAAGGGTGTCCACCCCCGGCGCGGTCCAATCGCGATCAGTGTGCATTGTTTCGGCATCATGATCGATGGCAGCGTACCCCACCCGGGTGCTGCCCATCGTACGACCGAGGACCTCAGCAGCGGCGTAAGCGATATCCGCCGGATATTCCAGGTCGCGGATGGCCTGCGTCAGGTCTACAAGTGCGCCGCGTCGGATTTCCGCGGCCTTGCGGGCGGTAATTTCAAGCGCGGTCCCGGTCACGCGGAAGCAGCCGCCCGATGCGTCGAACACGCCACGCCCCTTCGCGGCAACCCATCGCTCAATACCGTCTTCCTTGCCGATCGTACGGTATTCGACATCATACAAGGCTCGCACTTGCGGATCGGCAGCAGCGAGGAACGCTGCTGTGGTCGATTCACGATCGTCGGGATGAAGTCCGTTGTAAAAGTCGTCCATCGTCACCGGGACCTCGGCGGAGATACCGAACATCGCTTTCGTGCGCGCAGGCCATACCAGCGTGTCATTGACCAAATCGACATCCCAGAGGCCGACATCCGCGTTGGCGACGGCAAGGCGCAAGCGCTCCTCACTCATCGCCAGTGCAGCCTGTTCTTCGGTCAGACGGCGCTCGAGAACGACGCGGGTCGTCGTCTCCGGCGTGATATTGAGGACAGCGGCCACACTTGCGTTTTCGTCGCGCAACGCTGAAAGCGAGTAGTTGAACCAGGCGGTTTCTTTTCCCCCGCCTTCGAGCCGCGCCATGACGAACGGAGCATCCTCGAAATAAAGCGGGTCTCCGCCCGCACGAATGCCCTCGAACTGTGGCCTCAGCTCGTCCCATATCTCCGCCCAAACCTTCGCCCCTGGCTGCCCAAGGGCGGCGGGATGTTTGGCGGCAAGGATGCGTCGGTAGGGGTCATTGTAGATGAGAGCGAAGTGCGGACCCGCCCATAAGCATATCGGAAATGGTGAATCGAAAATGGACCGCGTCATCATCCGGAGCGCTGGCGACCAAACGGTAGTCGGTCCGAGGACCGTCCTTGACCAATCAAGACCCCTCGCAAGCGAACGAACCTCGCCAGGGCCAGCAAACAACTCAGCCGCGTCAGATGCGGCCTCCTCCCCGGAATTCAATGCATTCTCGCCTGCCACGTCCACCCTCCGCAATACCGTCACCCGATAATATTAGCGGATTAAGGGGCGATCTGTCACTATCAGCGGTGAGCCATAGCTTGCCATGCGGGCCGGTATCGGTCGTACCCAAGGCGACCCATGAGACCGCAATCGACGGAGCTCAATCCAATGGTCTTCACCGCCAAATGATGTTTGGGTTAAGTCTCGGGGGCCGGCAACCATGTGACGCCGCCTATCGCATGCTCAAGTTCATGGTGAGCGCCTGTGCTGGTCGCAACGTCACCTTCATGATCGGCTTGGGCGGCAATGGCACCTTGGTAGTAAGCCGGACCTTCTGAAGTAATACCGCCAAAATCGCGACTGCTTCCCTGACCGCGAAGGCATTGCCGATGCAAACACGCGGCCCGGCGCCGAACGGCATATAGGCATAGCGGTGGCGTGTCTTGGCATTCTCGGGGCTGAAGCGATCAGGGTTGAACACCTCGGGATTTGACCAGAGAGAAGCGTGGTGATGAACCGCATAAATCGGCACGATCAGCACCGTGCCTGCGGGAATGAGATATTCGCCCAGCTGGAAATCTTGCAAAGCCGTCCGGGTAATGATCGGGGCGGGCGGATAGAGGCGCATGGCTTCGGAAAACACCTGCCTTGTATAGACCAGTTGCGAAACGTCATCCGAACTTACCGGCCGGCCCTCCGTGACCGCATTGATCTCGTCGAGCACCTTGCTCTCGATCACGGGATGTCGGGCAAGCAAATCGAATGTCCATGCGAGCCCGAGTGCCGTCGTTTCGTGACCGGCCGTAATGAAGGTCATGAGGTTGTCGACGATCTCCGCGTCACTCATCGTTCTTCCGCTCTCAGGGTCAGAGGCCGCAAGAAGCATGTTCACGAGATCGTGGCGGTCATTCGGGCGCCTTCGTCTTTCCTCGATCACGGCAAAGAGGCTGGACCGCAGAAACTCGACGGCTGTCTTCGCCCTACGGCGGCCCGGATAGGGTATCCACTCGGGTGCGTGCATGAGACCGAGCGCAAAACTCCAGCCAGTGGGTCTGAGGAAGTCGGAAATGCCTTTCTCCACCCGGTCGACATCGATGCCGTGGCCGCCGGACATCATTGTCTCGACGATGATGTCGAACGTTGTGCGCATCATCTCGTGGCCGACTTCGATTGCGCCTTGGCCCATCCCAACCCACCTGTCACGGGTGCGCGTGGCCGCGTCAATCATCGTCGGTTGCAGTTCAAGAAGCTTGTCGTGCCGGAAAGCGCCTGCGACCGACTGCCGTTGCCATTTCCAGTGAGGACCGTCCGACGTCAACAGTCCCTGCCCAAGGGCCGGGCCAAGCGCGCGGCGAACTTGATCGCCTTTACCCAGCGCGTCAGCGTTTTTGACCAGCGCCTCGTGGATCAGCACAGGGTCAGCCAGATAGACCTTCATCTCTCCGGCAGTCTTAGAGAAGACCACAGGTTCCGTCAAGATTGACGGCGGAAGCGCATCGAGCGGATTGCGAACGATCGCCACGAGCGCGCCCAGCGTTGATTGTCGCGTCATCGGAAAGCTCTTTTTGAGTTCGCCGTCTTTCGACACTGTCATGATCATGTCTGAACCCTCGATTGCGATTGAGCGATGTTTGCTCTATCTAAGGTGAACGCCTTGTAATTATTTAAGGTGATTACCTTATGTCTGCAAGGGGCATGCATGAAGATGGCTGATATTGGCGCTGACGGGCAAAGACTAAAGGTCAATACACGGGACCGCATCCTCGATGCGAGCCAAGCACTCTTCAACGATAAGGGACCGGACCGGGTCACGACGGCGGAAATCGCGCGTTCGGTCGGCATTAACGAGGGTAATCTTTATTATCATTTCAAAACCAAAGAAGCCCTTCTCCAAACCCTATTCGGAAGGCTGGAGGCTGACGCAACCGCCTTCATGATGGACGCGGGTTCGAACACGGCGACCGACCCCGGCGTCTTTTCGAATTTCATGCGCCGTTGGTTTTCCATCGTCTGGGCCCACCGCTACATTTTCCGAGACTTGCCCGGGATAATTGCGATTGCACCGTCCCTGCGTGAGCCGACCCGTGCGCTCAGCACGGGAATGCGGCTTGGGGTGGAGGGCATGCTCCATCAAATGACGAATGCTCATCTGATAGATGTGCCAGACAAAGACGCGCCCCAGCTGCTTGCTAATGTCTGGATCGTATCGACCTATTGGGCTGCCTATCTCAGCCTGCAGGAAGGTATCGACGATCTCGGACCGGAACATCTCGACTGGGGACTGCAGCAGGTCGCGAGCTTGTTCAGGCCGTACCTGTCGGATGCGGCGAAGAGCGAGCTCCAGTCGATGCTGGGTCGCTCTTTCGCGCATGCGGACGAGCCTTGATGCTCGACCACCATTTTCGCTACCAGGCAGTAACCTTGAGATGCTGGGGTGATAGATTTTTCCGAATTTCCATAATAAGCAAAACCTCTGTTCCTGGAGATATTTCGATGCCGTTCAGCGATCCCAATCATCCGCTCTGGAAGCCGGAAAATCTGCGCCGGGCCATCCATGCGGCGGGGGTGGCTCTTTGGTCCTGGAACGTAACCAACGACCGGTTCGCGATGGACGAGCAGGCGTCCAAACTCTGGGGGCTGGAGAAAAGTGGTGAGGTGAAATTTGAAGATCTCTCAGCCCATATCCATCCAGCGGATCGCGACCGGGTGCGCGCAGCGTTCACGGCAACGCGCGGGATCGTCGGGTCATACGAGATCGACTTCCGGATTATGGCCGGCAATGAGATACGCTGGATCTCAGCCCGGGGATTGGGCGATGACGCTGCCCTGCATGAAGGCCAGATGTTCGGTGTCTTTCTTGACGTCACCGGGCGGAAGCAGGCTGAGGAAGGCAATGAGCTGCTCGCCGGAGAAATGAGCCATCGGGTCAAGAACCTGCTGGCTATCGCCATGGGTCTCACCAACATCACCTCGCAGTCGACGACAACAGCAAAGGAGATGGCCAAGGAGCTGACGGCACGCCTTGCGGCGCTCGGTCGAGCACATGATCTCGTGCGGCCAATCCCGGGCGCACAGGGACATGCCGCTCTGCTGGGCGACCTTTTGTCCGTTTTGCTCGCGCCCTATGAAGATCTCGGCGCCTTCAAAGGGCGCATTCGGGTTGCCGTTCCGCGCATGGGGGTGGGCGAAGCGGCGGCGACTGCGTTGTCACTGATCTTCCACGAATTTGGCGACAAATTCGGTGAAGTACGGAGCGTTATCAGAGGAAACCGGCACACTCGATCTCTCGGGCTCCACAAACGACGACGAGGTGATATTGACCTGGACCGAGCGCGGTGGGCCGGCGGTAGAACCGCCGAATGGCGCGGAGGGCTACGGAAGCAAGTTGCTAAACCGCAGTGTGTCCGGGCAACTCGGCGGGACGATCAACTATGACTGGTCGGAAAAGGGTGTCGTCGTCGCTTTGAAGCTGAGTGGAGAAAAACTTGCCAAGTGACTGCACCGGTTTGTTCGAGAATATGAACAGTCCGGCCTTTCCCCGCTATCCAGACATCATTGCAGTCGGTCGCCATCCCCAAAACGTCTCTTCGCTGATCCTGTCGTCGGCGGTTTGCGTCCCTATCTCACTTTTCAGCCGAGTAGTGAGAGCGACGAGATGGCAGAACATGTGGCCAATTTTTTGTTCGACGAAGCGATCGAAATCTTCCTTCCGGAAGGCCGTGACGAAGGAAATGGCACCCGCATCTGTTTATGCTGCCGGCGGTCGAGCAGATCCTTTGACGATGACGGTTGCGGCATCTGTGATGAGTGCCTTGCAGCGTGACGTCTCCTGGAGTTCCGTCGATCGGAGTCACCCGGAACTTTCGGACTCACCATAAGTTTACCCGATGTTTGAGAGGAGATTGAACCGCGCCGGGTTTGCCGGAGGCTCCAACTTCTGAGAAAGTGGAGCCATCATGAGCAAGACAACGAACAAGTTTTCACCTGAAGTCCGTCAGCGTGCCATCCGTATGGTGCTGGACCACGAGGCCGAGCATCCATCACGCTGGGCTGCCGTTTCATCTATCGCTGCCAAGATTGGCTGCTCACCTGCAACGCTGCACGAATGGGTCAAGAAGGCCGAGGTCGATCGTGGCAAACGAGCAGGTCTGCCGAGCGATGTCGCCGAGAAGATGAGGGCTCTTGAGCGGGAGAACCGCGAGCTTCGTCAGGCCAACGAGATTTTGCGCAAGGCTTCTACATATTTCGCGATGGCGGAGCTCGACTGCCCCTTCAAGCGATGATCTCGTTCATCGACGAACACCGTGGTGTGTTCGGGGTCGAGCCGATCTGCAGACTATTGCCGATCGCCCCGTCAACCTACCATGAGAATGTCGCCAAACGCCTGGACGTGGATCGCCTGTCGATCCGCGCCCGCAGCGATATCGGCCTGAAGATCGAGATACGTCGTGTCTTCGAGCAGAACTTCCGCGTCTATGGCGTTCGCAAGGTCTGGCGGCAGTTGAAGCGTGAAGGCTTCGACGCCGCCCGCTGCACCGTTGCTCGGCTTATGAGGTCGATGAGCCTGCAAGGCATCATTCGCGGAAAGCCGATCCGCACGACGTTCTCGGACAAGACGGCTCCGAGCCCGCTTGACCGCGTGAACCGCCAGTTCAAAGCCCCTGCACCAAACAGGCTGTGGGTTTCGGATTTTACATATGTCGCCACCTGGCAGGGCTTCGTTTACGTGGCTTTTGTCATCGACGTCTTCGCTCGTCGCATCGTTGGCTGGCGCGCGAGTCGGACGGCACATGCAGGCTTTGTCCTGGATGCGCTGGAGCAGGCACTTCATGATCGGCGTCCCGCTCATGGCGGCGGCCTCGTGCATCACTCGGATCGCGGCGTTCAATACGTGTCCATTAGCTATTCAGAGCGGCTTGCCGAAGCTGGCATCGAGCCGTCGGTCGGAAGCGTTGGCGACAGTTACGACAACGCTCTCGCCGAAACGATCAACGGTCTTTACAAGGCCGAGGTCATCCATCGGCGTGGACCCTGGAGGAGCTTCGAGACAGTAGAATTCGCCACACTGGAATGGGTCGACTGGTTCAACCACCGGCGTCTTCTGGAGCCCATCGGGAATATACCGCCAGCCGAAGCTGAAGAACGATATTACGCCATGCTGGACGACCCAGCCATGGCCGCATAACTTAAACCAAATGGCCTCCGGCAAACCCGGCGCGGTTCAGTCTTCCAGACCCCACGGATTATGTCGTCGATCGATGCTCTTGCGCAGACAATGGCGGCCAATCAAGCGGTCCCCGAAGGCCTGTCTCAGAACGCTACGTCGGTTTTCCTTGAAACGATGCGGTTGGAAGATGCACTTGCGGACATGAGGCAGGCCTACAAACGCGCGCTCGCCGCCAACTCGGACGGATCGCTCGAGCGGAAGCTCTCGACAAAGATCGAATTGGCGATGCGCTCGATCCACCTGATGTCGATATCTGGACACCGTGTCAGGGCTAACCTTCTCGACGGGCACTCGCAAAACGGCGAGGCCTTCGTCGCCACAGACGGGAAGGCGGAGAAGGACTTGGTAATACAGGCATGGAGCGCAATGGGCGATAATCTGGAGCGCCTGATACAGCAGCGACTGGAGGGTCTGCAGAAAAACCGCAACCTGGCTCTCTGGTCCTCAAGCTTCGCCGCCGTCGTTGTCTTCTTTATGGGCCTGAGCGTATTCCGTTCGCTCATCGTCGAGCTGGACGAGAAAATTGTCTTCCTCGCCCACCACGACGCAATGACGCAGCTCAAGAACCGGGTCGCGTTTTCCGACGAGATGTCGACGCTGGTTGAAAGAATCGAGACTGATGGCGGAGGCTTTGCTATCCATGCCATCGATCTGGACGGCTTTAAGGCCGTCAACGACACTCTGGGTCATCAGGTCGGGGATCAGGTCCTTCAGGAAGTGGCATCGCGTCTCCTGGCACTAGCTTCTAACGGGGATGTAATCGGTCGGCGAGGCGGCGACGAGTTCGTTGTCCTTCAAAACGGGTACACCGCCGGGAGCGTCAATGCTTTCTCCCAGCGTATCTTGAAGGCGATGCGTGAACCGATCGTCATCGACGGTAAGCCCGTATCTCTGAGCGCGTCGGTTGGGACATCGATTTTCGGTCATCACGGTGACAGCGAGACTATACTCATGCAGGCCGCCGACGTCGCTCTGTACGAGGCCAAGCGGTTGGGCAAAGACCGAGCCTGCCTGTTCAGTGCTACGATGGAGGTGGAGCAACGGAGGAAAAGCCAACTGGAAGAGCGCGTCCGTGAAGCGGCAGAACTGTTGGAATTCTCGCTCGCATATCAGCCACAGTACAGCTCGGATGGATCCCGGATAACAGGGTTCGAGGCGTTGCTTCGGCTGAATGACAAGGACGGCCAGCCAATATCGCCCGCGGAATTCATTCCGGTTCTGGAAGCGCTGGGGCTGATAGGTGAGGTAGGAAGATGGGTGCTGCTGCAAGCCTGCAAGATCGCCACCGGGTGGCTGCCCGATGTCATGATCGCGGTCAATGTATCGCCGCTTCAGTTCGCCAAAAAGCAACTGGTTGCTGACGTCTCCAATGCGCTTTTCGCAAATGGTCTCCCACCGGGGCGCCTTCAGATCGAAATCACTGAAAGCGCCGTTCTCAAGGATACCGAGACGGTATTGGAAGAGCTGAACGAACTGAAGGCGCTCGGGGTCTCGGTCGCTATGGACGATTTCGGAACGGGATATTCCGGCCTTTCGTCTCTCTGGAAGTTTCCGTTCGACAAGATCAAGATCGACAAATCATTCCTGAGCGACCGGACAGTCCGGGGCCGTCATGCCTTGGAGACGGTGGCTGCGATCATCGACTTTGCGCATGCCCTGTCGATGTCTGTCACGGTCGAAGGCGTCGAAACCCAGGCACAGGCCCTCAAGATGGCGGAGTTGCATTGCGACCAGCTTCAGGGGTTTTATTTCGGCAAGCCAATCCCCGAAGTGGACCTGCCGGCATTTATCCTGCAATCGTTTGCGGCGGAAATAGGCAAGGCTGGGACTTTAGAAAATATTGTTGAGGAGCGAACGAGGCATCATAGTTCCCGCAGCCCATTAACACCGAGCACGTCGACCTAGGTCGAAAACCATCCTGGTGAGCAACGTTACTCTCGAAAATATGAACGCAGAGTGTTGAGTTTCAGCAGCAATTGATCCACTTTTTCAGTTCGCATTAGCCCACCAAATCCGACGTAGTCAATTGTGTGCAAACATCTTTATTCGCCCTGAGTGGATCACGGCGAAATGGAAAAGGGGTCAAATAGCTGAAATTGAACAAGTACCTACTGCGCGGCCGAAACCGTCTCACGAACCTGCCTGACGGCATTGAAGACCTCTCCAGGCATGCCGAACCCTGGAGCGCCATAGAGTAAACGGAGCTCTTCCCTATGACGGTCGGGGTCGAGAAGGACCTCCGCCAAATGATCGAAGCGTCGCAGTTCCTCGGTGCTGATCTCCGCGTCTGGGGATGGCATCGCCCCCCAGTCGTCCCACGGCAGCATCTCGACCTTGTTCAGGCTGGCGAGGTCACGGATCATATTTGAGGCGATGAACCAGAGGCCGCCTTCATCGAAGATGCCAAAGCGATTGGGGTCGTCCTCGCCACGCCGGCAGAGTTGCCAGGCCTGGGCGGCCAGCAGGAACTCACCCGACGGCAAGTCGAGAGTGTCGAAGACCAGCCCCAGTTCTGCACGCTGAAAGTCATCGATCTGAAAATCGACCATCCGCCATCGATCACCATTCCAGACCTCCACCACCCAGTGGTCGATCGCCTTGTCGGGAGCGAAATAAGTGCCGAAACCGCACCGAGACCTAGCCGCACGGCCGTTCGCTCGCAAGGCCGACACCGCGAGCAGCGAGAAATGGCTGCAGACACCAACCGCGCGACCCGCAGCAGGACGTGGTAAATTGCCCCCCGCAAGGATGCCGTCCAGCACGGCGTCCACCGATCTCTTTTGCGAGAGTTCACGGCGCTCCGGGGTCAGCTCTTCGCCATATCTCGACGCCCAGTGTTCGTGAAGCATTCTTCCTTGAATCCAGGCAGCTAGGTCGGCGATGTCCGTTGGAGCGCCTGCCAGCCCGACCTTATTCTTCTTTGCCGTGGAATGCGGGCCCGGTTCTCGGAAGTAGTCCAGCGTAACCATGTCCATGAGTATCCTCCAAGGCCGGATGATCCAGCGAGGGCGCATTGGTGTCAAGCGCACGGCGAACGCTCGCTTCGGGCCGATACTGTTGAAAAACTCCTGAGGGCGGCTTCTCGCAGGCGCTAGGTGAAATGAGATTCCTACTGCGGCTGTACCCTTACAACTTCCGCGCAAATGAGTTTCATCGAGGTCGAACTACTGGAAATTCATTCCTGACGATGGAAGCGGATAGCGCTCCTGCAAACGCTCAAGGGAGTTTTTCAACAGTATCGGCCGTAAGCGGCCCTATTCAGAGCGGCCCTTGTTGCCCAAACTAGCGAAATATCAATGCCAGTACAGCTGCTGGACGACAGGGGCACGGATTCTGACCCCATCAAGGCGGTAATTGCGCCTCCTGATTTGGCCATTTCCTGCCATCTGATTTTCCGAGCATCTAAAATCTCAGCGAGCGGCCATATACACGGGAAGCAGGTCCCTGTCCGGATAAGAGTGATTTTCCGAACTGTTCTTCCCGGCAACATGGATGACGTCAAAGGGTGTTGGATGCGTATCTTCGATGTCGAGAGGACATTGATTTAACCAACGGTCGATTACCCCTTCGCAAAATCGCGGGCAGCCTGAATAAATGCGCTGAAGGCAGCCGGTGGGTTCTTTCTACCAGGGTAATACAGCGCGAGCGGTGCTAGGGCGGGTGTCCAGTCCTTGAGAACGCGCACTAATCGACCGGCCGCAATGTCATCGCGCACATCTGCCTCCATAACGTATCCCAAGCCCACTCCATTTTGCGCCGCTATCCTGACAAGGCTTGACTCGTCGAGAGTTATTGAGCCTTGCACATCGATCTGGACAGCGTTCCCATCCTTTTCAAATTTCCACCGAAACAAAGCGTTGTTGGGCAGGCGCGCACGGATGCAGCGAAACCGATATAAGTCGGTTGGTACCGTTGGACTACCATGAGTGCGCAGAAAGTCTGGTGATGCGACAACGGCATTGCTTCGCTTGGTACCGAGTGGCACAGCGATCATGTCGGTCGGCACCAGATCGGCCGGCCTCAAGCCCAGGTCGAAGCCCGCGGCAACGATGTCAACGATCCGTCCCTCCGTGACCAGATCGATATGTACCTGAGGGTAGCGCTGCAGGAACGACAATATGAGCGGTTCCATCACCTCGCGGGCTGCTGTCGCGAAGGCATTGATACGCAATGTGCCTGCCGGAGTTTCCTGAAGAGATTGGATCGTGAGCATAGCATCGTGGATATCCGTCATCGCCGGTCCAACCCGCTCGGCAAAGGTTTTTCCCGCGTCGGTGAGCGAGACGCTACGCGTTGTACGGTTGAACAGGCGAACGCCGAGACGCTGCTCAAGCTTTGCAACGGCATTGCTTAAAGCTGTGGTGGACATACCGAGCTCGAGCGCGGCAGCCCGAAACGAGCCCAGGCGCGCGATGCTGAGAACGGCATCCAGATCGACAAGAACAGAACGCGTCATTATCCCTCTTTTCGCAATCGCTCGTCCTCTTTTATCCTAGTTATCGTGTCAACCAACTCGTCTTAGATTACCTTCATCGACCTCTCAAGGGGCGGCGCCCGCAGCTGGCAGAGGCTGAATCAGTATTGGAGGAACCAATGACAATCAATCTACCCAAGGCCATCAAAGCGTATTTCGAGGCCGACCGGACAGGCAGCCCGGATGCGATCGCTGCCACATTCACTGAGAACGGCATCGTGAACGATAAAGGCCTCACGCACCGAGGTCGTGATGCCATCCGCGCATGGATGGCTGATGAAGCTCAGCAATACAGCTACACGGTGGAACCCTTCCTCATCGCCCCCGAAAACGGGAAAACCCAGGTAACGGCCCATGCCGTCGGCGACTTCCCCGGCAGCCCGATTGATCTGCGCTTCTTGTTCGCCCTCGCGAACGACAAGGTTGCCGAACTGGAGATCACCGTATGACACAGTTCCTCAGCTTGCAGGGCCGTCGCGCCCTGATCACTGGCGGCACGTCGGGGGCCGGCGCTGCAACCGTGGCGCTGTTCAAGGAGCTCGGCGCTAGCGTAGTGACCACCGCTCGTAATAAGCCTGCTGACTTCTCCGGGGCGGCGTTCATCGAAGCCGACCTGACCACCACGGCGGGGGTAATGACCGTCGTCGACGCGGTGCAGAGAGAGCTCGGCGGCCTCGATATCCTCGTGAACATGCTGGGCGGCTCTTCGGCCCCGTCAGGCGGCTTCGCCGCGCTCACGGACGAGGCGTGGGAGAAAGAGTTCAACCTCAACTTCTTCCCGGCAGTCAGACTGGATCGCGCTCTGATCCCTGGCATGGTCGCTCGGGGAAGCGGTGTGGTCATCCACGTCACCTCGATCCAGCGAAACCTTCCGCTCCCAGAAGCGACGACCGGCTATGCTTCGGCCAAGGGGGCGCTCAACACCTACAGCAAAAGTATCTCCAAGGAGGTTTCTCCCAAGGGCGTCCGGGTGGTGCGGGTCTCTCCCGGCTGGATCGCAGATCCGGGGGCCAACGGTCTGGCATTGCGCATCGCCAAGGAAGCCGGCATTGAGTACGAAGCCGCAGTGCAGGTGATCATGAACTCGCTCGGCGGCATACCGCTCGGACGACCGGCGAAACCGGAAGAGGTCGCCGATCTGATTGCATTCCTTGCATCGGATCGAGCAGCATCTATTACCGGAACCGAGCACGTGATTGACGGCGGGACCGTTCCGACCGCTTAGTCGTCCAGGCCAGCTCACACCAGTGCAGGTCAGGCGGGTGCCTCCCACCCGCCGATCTGGGAGTAGATCGCGTCACGCAAATGTCGCACGTCGCGGTTCAACCCAGCGAGTTCCGGTGGTGATTGGGTCGAGGCTGCAAGCAAGGTGTCGCTAAGGCAGCCTGCCCGGTGTTGCAACGCACGGCCCTGGTTTGTCAGCCCAACCAGTACCTGCCGTTCGTTGTTCACGTTGCGCGTCCGCCGTAAGTGTCCGGCCGTTTCAAGGCGCTTCAAAAGCGGAGTGAGCGTGCTGGACTCGAGAGCAAGTCGGTCTGCGATAGAAACCACAGTTTGCTCGTCTTCCGCCCAGAGAACGTTAAGAACGAGATATTGCGGATAGGTCAGCCCAAGTTCATCGAGAACGCTCTTGTATGCGCGCTGGATTGCGATGCCGGCGGAGTAGATCGCATAGCACAATTGGTCGTGCAGAGGTGGGGGATCGTTGTGGCGTTGCGTCATTTTGAACTCCTGTAGACATCCATATAGTCGACTTATCACGAAAACCAATATCGCGATAAGAATTATGTTGACGTGCAAACCGAGATATGAAACTTAATAGTTATCGCGATAACAGTTATCGCGATTACCAAGAGGAGAAAACCATGACACGCAGGTCCGTCACCACCATTTCCGCAGTCGCAGCTGCAGCCACACTGTCGGTTGCGCTGCCGGCGGCCAACGCCGCCGATGCCATCGTTAAGGATCAATCCGTCAAAAACGTCGTTCTGGTTCACGGCGCGTTTGCCGACGGTTCCGGCTGGAAGGGTGTCTACGACAATCTGACCAAACGCGGCTATCGCGTCACCATCGTGCAGAACCCCCTGACGTCGCTTTCAGACGATGTCGCCGCCACCAAGCGTGCGCTCGAGCGGCAAGATGGTCCGGTCATTCTCGTTGGTCATTCCTGGGGTGGAACCGTCATCACGGAAGCTGGCATCGATGAGAAGGTTGCAGGCCTCGTCTATGTATCCGCTCTGTCTCCGGATGCAGGCGAGACGACGGCTCAGCAATACGAAGGCTTTGCCCCCGCATCGGAATTCGTCATCGAGACGACAAAGGATGGTTTTGGCTATGTTAGCCCCGCAAAGTTCAAGGCCGGTTTCGCGCATGACGTCAGCGATGCAGAAGCCGCGTTCATGAGCACTTCTCAGGTGCCGATCAACATGTCGGCCTTTGGCACGAAGCTCGAAAACGCGGCTTGGCGTACGAAGCCAAGCTGGGCCGTGATCGCGACCGAAGACAAGGCATTCGATCAGGCCATGCTGATCCACATGGCCGAACGTATCAAGGCGAAGATCACCAAGGTTTCCGCAAGCCACGCCCTGTTCATGACGCAGCCGAAGGTGATTGCGGACACCATTGATCAGGCCGCCAAGGCCGTCTCGGCGAAGAAGCAATGACAGGCGCAGCCTCATCGGGACGGTCGACACTGTCCCGATGACGGCGATGTCGGGCTGAAGCGAGCACAGGCCGCACGATCTTGGACTGGGATCCAGTGTCCGCATTCGCCCCGGCGATCCCCAGCACTTTCGCTATTTGTTTGAATCAATTCACGGAGGTAACCACGTGAAGCTGAATAGTCATGACCAGAATGCACCCGAAAATCCGCCCATTCGTCAGAGCGAGGTGGGTGTTGTTTTCGACTTCATCGTCTGCGGCGCCGGGTCCAGCGGCTCCGTTGTTGCCGCGCGACTGGCAGAGGATGGGAACGCGAACATCCTGCTGCTCGAAGCAGGCGAAGATGACGCGGCAGAGGCCGTTACCAACCCTGCGCAATGGCCGCTCAATCTCGGCTCGAGCCGGGACTGGGGCTTTGTCGGACAACCTACACCCGGCCTGGACAGGCGACGTCTGCCTTTCAGCATGGGTAAGGGGCTTGGCGGCGGTTCGAGTATCAATGTCATGGTGTGGGCCAGAGGACACAAGGGAGATTGGGACCACTTTGCCGCTGAAGCCGGTGATGACGCGTGGGGCTATCAGTCGATCCTTGGCTACTATCGCCGGATCGAAGATTGGCAAGGCGCTCCCGACCCGGCGCGTCGTGGCGTGGGCGGGCCGGCTTACGTAGCGCAGCCGCAGGCACCCCAACCGATCGCGGAGGCCTTGCTGCGTGCGGCATCCGCTATCGGCATTCCCGTCTACGATAGCCCGAACGGTGAAATGATGGAGGGGCCAGGCGGTGCATCGATCGCCGAGCTGCGGATTCGGGATGGGAAGCGCGAATCCGTATTTGAATCCTATGTTCGCCCGCTTTTAGCGCGGCCAAACCTTACGGTGCTGACCGATGCCCTGGTCACGCGTCTGACCTTTGATGGCAAGCGCGTGACGGGGGTCGAGGTTCTAGTTGATGATCAGCGACGTCAGTTCACGGCGCGTTGCGAGACGGTGCTGTCGCTTGGTGCGATCAACACGCCGAAAGTGTTGATGCAATCGGGCATAGGTCCGGAAGATGAGCTGCTGGCCCATGGCATTCCGGTCGTTCAACACTTGCCTGGCGTTGGGCGCAATCATCAGGACCATCTCGCATTCGGCTGCACCTGGGCCTATCGAAAACCAGAAGCCGTCGGTGGTAGCGGCTGCGAAGCAAAACTCTACTGGAAAAGCGACTCGCGCCTTGCCCAGCCGGACATTCTTCAGTGCCAGTTGGAGTTCGCTGTGCCGTCACCGATCGAGACGGGCCTCGAAACGCCGGAACATGGCTGGACGATGTTTAACGGTCTCGCCCAGCCAAAAAGCCGTGGCCGATTGCGGCTTTCCGGCCCCAATACGAAGGACCCGATCCTGATCGAACCGAATTCTCTGAGCGAGCCGGAGGACATGGCTGCCGCTTTGGCCGCGGTAGAATTGTGTCGCGAACTCGGAAACAGCGATAGTTTCATGCCACTCGTCAGCGGCGAAACTGCGCCTGGCCCGAGAGATCGATCAGGCTCGATCGATTTCATCCGCAGGTCGGCCGTCACTTACTGGCATCAATCCTGCACAGCCAAGATGGGACGCGACAGCATGTCAGTGGTCGATAGCGAGCTTAAGGTCTATGGCCTCGATGGCCTACGCATCGCAGACTCGTCAATCATGCCGCGTATTACCACCGGCAACACGATGGCGCCCTGCGTTGTCATTGGGGAGCGGGCGGCTGATCTCATTCGGACGACGCATAGTCTTCCAAACTTGATCGGAGGACTCACTCAGTCCAGTTGATGAAGTGATTTATGTGGAGCTCAGCGGCCAGCATAAGCGGGCCGCTGAGCTTTTTTGCGCAGTGTCGGGACGACGGTTCGAATTGGGTCAAAGCGTAGGCTGCGGCAGGAATATGCCTCGGTCATTTATACCCCATTCCCCGGCCCGCCCCCTAAAGCTGACATTATCAGCTCCCGCCAGAACACCTGCGATCGGGGATGCTGCAACAGGCGACCCCAGCCACCCATCGGGCAGGAGGCCAAAGAACGCAGCAGAAAGCGTGGGTGATCCAGCCACTGCCAACCTTGTCAGCGCGTCTGAGCAAGCGCGACGGCGTCCGCGCCAGCAGGGAAGCGGAGCTGATTCTCAGTATCGTGAACCGCCTGCCAGACTGCTTCTGCAACATCGCTTTCCATGGTAATCAGGGCCGGGTTCGCGAAGGCCTCGAGAATTGGCTGTGCGAAGTCTGCATAGCCGCCGGGAAGGAGCTCCGAGACAGGAACGATGGCATTCGCCCCGAACCGGGTGGTTGGCGCATACCCCGGCTCGACGAGCTTTACGTGGACCCCGAAGTGGCCGAGCTCATGCGCAAGCGAAGCCGAGAAGCCTTCAATGGCCTGTTTGGTGGCGGTATAGGCTGCCGCGAGTGGGAATTCTCCCAAAGTCACGCTCGACGTGACATTGACAATGGTTCCGGACCGACGCTCGCGCATCTGCGGGATGACAGCCTGGCACATCGCCATAACACCAATCGTATTGGTCTCGATAAGCTGTCGGATTAGGGACATCGGCATCGCCTCGAACGCACCGACACCGCCAATCCCCGCATTATTCACCAGCGCGTCAATCGAACCGGCAGAACCGATCAGCTCAGCGATGCTCTCGGGGCTGGTAACATCGAGCGGCAGTACGCGCAGCCGATCGGTTTCGGTAAACAGCGACGTGTGCGGGCGCCGCATGGTCGCGATGACATTCCACCCGCGAGAAAGGAAGTGTTCCGCTGTGGCCTTGCCATAGCCCGATGATGTCCCGGTAATGAGGATGGTCTTGGTCATGTCAGTCTCCTTGGTTTGGTCAGGTGACAATAGACAGCCATTCCAATACGATATATAATAGAAAATCCATAAAACGTTACGGATCGTCCAATTCATGGATCCTCTCAGCGATATCATCACCCTCTTGCGGCCGAGCGCCGCGATAGCGAAGCCCATCTCCGGGCGCGGCCAGTGGGGTGTTCGATATCGATCGTATGACGCACCCGGGTTCACGGTCGTCCTCGCTGGAGAAGCATGGGTTACATTAGGTGAGCGGGAGCCCCTTCGGATCGCCGAAGGCGATTTTCTCCTTTTACCGACTACGCCAGCGTTCTCGCTGTGCAGCAACCCAGGCGTACCCAGCATTCCCGCAGAGCCCCTGGCTGAAGCTGTCCGCCACGGCGAGCAAGAAGGAGAATCCGAATTCGCGGCGCTAGGCGGAAGCTTCTCGATTGAGAGTGTCAACGCGCCGCTGCTGCTCGCACTGCTGCCCGATCACATCCATATTTCCGCCTCCGCGGGGCGCGCGACGCGATTTGGCCGCCTGATCGAACTGCTGTCCGAGGAGTGCGTTACCGACTATCCCGGCAAAGAACTGATTATCCAGCGATTGCTGGAGACACTGCTGGTAGAGGCATTGCGGTGGGGCATTATAGGCGACAACGCATCATCAGTGGGCTTGTTGAACGGGCTGCGCGATCCCGCCATTGCCCGTGTCCTGCGTGCCATACACGAGGACGTGCGGACGAGGTGGACGGTCGCCAATCTTGCGGGAATAGCCGGCATGTCGCGATCGGCCTTCGCCGCGCGGTTCCATGAAGTTCTTGGTTGTGCCCCAATCGAACATCTGGCGCGCTGGCGCATCGCTATTGCCAAGGATGCACTACTGAGCGGCGGGAAGTCGCTCGACCGGATCGCGGACGAGATTGGTTACGAATCCGCCAGCGCCTTCAGCACAGCGTTCAGCAAGAGGCTTGGCTGCTCGCCGGGCAGGTTCGCCAGAGGGTACGCCGCCGGTGTCAGTCCTGGCCTGCTTACCGTTTTGTGACGCTATCTGCCGACGCTGGAACGTCTCGTGTTGGACCGGAGCGTTGCAGTGTGTTGCCTATCGCGAAAAGGGTTGTCACAGTCTGCAATGCTGGCTGTCGCTGTGAGTGATCGGCCAACCCGCTGGAATGTTCTTCTCCACCTAGATGATAAGTCCGAAAACCTACCTCGCCTCATGTCCCGTGCAAATGCGCGCCGCTTGCGATTCGACGTCCTTTGGATCCAACGTGGCGCTGCCGCCTTGGCGACGGATGTCATCCGAAATGATTTTCAGACACGTCTCGAAATCAGATGGCCGAAGCAGAATGGCGCCCACAATACTGGCCGCTGAGAGCGCGATCACAATTGCGAGCACAGGAAGATCGCGCACTATCACGCTCCTCAAAAATGTTCTCTGTAGGCTGCAAAGTGACGACGGATTATGGCAACACATGGTCAGCGTGGTCAGTGACCACGCCCGGTAGCCGGTCGTATTATGAAACACTTATCCGCAGTCCAAACAAGCCAACCCAGTTCCGGCGCGACGGTTTGCCCGCGTCGGCGTTGCCAAACGCTCGAGATTGCATATCCTTAGCTCACGAGTTCGCAGATCGGGAAGGCAAACTCCTTGTTCGAAAAAATACGGTATGGATTTCAGCAGCCCGGTGCGAGCCCAGGGGAAATTGAAGAATGTGAAACCATGCTCCGCATCGCATTTCCCGATAACTATAAGGCGTTTCTAAGTATTTCGAATGGGTTTAACGACGAGGTCGGGCAGGGGTACCTCGCTCTTTGGAGCATTGAAGAGCTTTCATGGGCCGGTGGATATAAATTGTTCGAACTCCGGCCACATCGGTTTCTGATCGGCTCAAACGGCGGACCAACGGCCTATGGGATCATTGACGGAAACTACATTTCGGTCCCATTCGTATTCGCCGGCCAATGGGGGGATGAAGTGAGAGTTCTTGGCAATAGTCTCGAAGCGTTTATCGCAGCGATCGAAAGCGGTGAAGGTTGGTAACGGCTTCACCGTGATGGGCCAAGCTGTTCTTCGTTACCCGTCTTCTGTGATCGCCCATGCGGTCTGGCTCGTGGCAAGCTACCCTCAATCTGCCACTCCATCATTTGCCGCACCCTTTGTTCGGTTTTGAGCGCCGGACTGACATCGGCTTCCATCACGGTCCAGAACGCACCGCCTCTGTAAGCACGCCGCTGCGGAGTTCATTCTTCAGATCCTCCCGAGGGCGCGATTTTTCTCAAGAAGCGCGCCGATCCTAGTACGTCTGCTGATTTGAAGCTGGGCCATTTGATCGTCGTTGGATACGAATCCAACATCGCAACGGCAAAGCCGTTTTCGTGGGTCTATTTTACGCGCAAGTCCGATGCTGCTATCTGGGGCGCCAAACTCGCCTCCGGCGAGGGATGGGAACGTATCTATGTCGTCGAACCGACAGGTACCTTCTAGGATAACCAGCGGCGACGAGCAAATGATCCAGACTTCCGATCGCGTTGAAGGTGGCTCAAATCGTACCCGCAACACGAAAACTCGTTTCCTCCTGCTCAGCGCCGTGGAGCATCCCGCTTTGGGAGGGAGTTCGCGTGAGCAGCGGCTTCGCCAGAATAGGGAAAATCATCCCCAAGCTGGCGGTCGTCTGCGTAGACCCTGAAGGTGGGCCCTTCCACCTCAATGATTTTATACCCGTTCACGTATTCAATCTTCGGCGTTTTCCAACCCATGAGGCATTCTCCAATTCAGGTCCGGTGTTGTTTACCTGGGAAATGATATCGACAGCCCATACCCGTCGATCTGTCCGAGTACATGTCTAGTTGCAAGGTCTTAATGTCGTAACTCGCACAGCCGATTATCGGGTCCGCACAATACTAGTTCTCGCAGTCGGGCCACGGTTCGATTCGGTTCAAGGCGATAGGAGGCCGGAAAGCGGCCTCCTATCGCACGACCGTTTTACCGGACGAGCGCCGTCATTAGTCAGCGGCGAAGTCAGTCGACACCGAGACGGTGCGCCATTCGGAGAGAATGGCAGCGTCTTGTGCGTGCTTTTTCTCGATCGCGGCGACCGTGTCGCTACCGAGCGGCAGGCGGACCGGCGGATTGCGGGCATCAGTAAAGGCGATGAGCGCCTCTGCCAGCTTTTGAGGATTGCCGGGTTGGTTGTGGCTGAGACCGGCTGCTATCGTGCGCACCTTGCCGACAGTTTCTGCGTAATCGCCGATGATGTTACCGCTGACCGACAAGGAGGAACTGTCGAGGAAGTCGGTGCGGAAATAGCCCGGCTCGATCACCGTGACGTGGATGCCAAGCGGTGCCAGTTCGTCATGCAGAGCTTCGCTCAGCCCTTCGACGGCAAATTTCGTAGAGGAGTAAACACCGAAGCCAGCGGCGCCGCGATAGCCGCCGATCGATGAGATATTCAGGATGCGGCCGGAGCGCGCCTGACGCATCGAGGGCAGGACGGCGCGGGTCACGTTGAGGAGGCCAAAGACATTGGTGCGGTAAACCGCCTCGATCTCAGCCACGGTTGCTTCTTCAACGGCACCCATCAATCCGAAGCCAGCATTGTTGAGCAGGATATCGATGCGGCCGAAGTGCTCGATGGCGGCTTTCACTGCTGCGGTCGCCTGGCTTTCGTCGGTCACATCGAGGGCGACCGGAAGCAGGTTGGGA
>Ga0307515_10001767_pt1 | contig 48169 bp, 32 predicted proteins | sample 17_EM_MG_FD_194513 | JGI IMG/M metagenome (GOLD analysis project Ga0307515, IMG submission 194513) | Populus trichocarpa ectomycorrhiza microbial communities from riparian zone in the Pacific Northwest, United States - 17_EM | ecosystem: Host-associated > Plants > Roots > Unclassified | place... | reverse complement strand
GGCGATGAGCTTCAGGACTAGACACCCGAAAGATCATCAGGAGTCGCGCTCGTCCTGCAACTCACCTCTCGTCCGGTTCTCGACACGGACAAAACGCATCAAGCCGGAACAACGCCGGGGCCGTGGGGCCATCCCCGGTTGCTCGACGACGAGGAGCTCACCGAGGAGGAGCACGTCCTGCGCCTGGAGCGGGAGGCCGAGCTGCTGGCGCTGGCCGCCTCGGCGCGCGGTCAGCTGGCCAGCACGGCCCCGTCGGGATACACCAACGGGCTGCGGGCCTCGGCCGGCGCCAAGCCCTGGCGGTTCGCCGTCGGCGAGGTGATCACCATCGTCCCGGCCGCGCTGCCGGCGGAGCGGCTCGCCCTGGTGCCGTCCTCCAACCGGTTCAACCCGGACTACATCGAGTCCTACCAGTACGCCGACCTCGACTCGGTGATCGAGCTGCAGGGTCATCTGCGCGCGGTCAACCCGGACAACCTCGTGCAGATCAAGCTGTCGGCGGAGCTGCTCGACGACGACCGGACGGGTCACCTGGTCCTGCTGGGCGGCGTGGACTGGAACGACCTGACCCGTGAGGTCCACGATCACCTGGGCGTCCCGGTGCGCCAGACCGGGCGCCCGACCGACGCCGACCGTGGCGCGTTCGAGGTGATCGGCGGCCGGGTCCACGAGCCGACCCTGAATCAGCATGACGAACTGACCCAGGACGTGGCCCATTTCCTCCGGGCGCGGAATCCGTTCAACCGCGAGCGGACATTGACCATATGTAATGCCCTGTACCCCTTGGGGGTGTACGGGGTCATTCGGGCCCTGACCGACGCGAGATTCCGGGATCGCAATGCCAAATACCTCGCGCGCCGATTCGGAGACAGCGAGGTCTTCAGTATCCTGTGTCGGGTCCACATGATTGCCGGCGCCGTCACGGTGCCGGACTGGACCTGGGCCGCCAGTCGGCTACACGAGTGGCCGGAGGACATGGGTGATCGACGCGCGCCATGAGGACCTGTCCGGTCCCGGTGACGCATTCGAACCCGCTGTCCACCATGCCTCGCACGACGAGTTGATGACGCCGGTCGACGTGGACGCCGGCGGCGCCTCCGTCGACGCGATCATCGTTCCGACGATGCGGCCGGTCCACTTCCTCGAGGGCTCGCTGACGCTGGCGCGGGAGCTCGACTGCCCGGTGCTGGCGCTCTGCAGCGGGGATGTGCTGCCCGCGGCGGTGGTCGAGCTCGCCGAGCGGATCGGCGCCCGGGTCACCGCGGTCGACTGCCGCGGGGCCGCCGCGCCAGTCCGGTTGCACGCCGGCGCCGTGGCGCAGAGTGTCACGCCCGGGGGCAGATATGTGGATCTCAGCCTCAAGCGCAACGTGGGCCTGCTCGTCGCCTGGATGACCGGGAACTGGCGCCGGGTGCTGTTTCTCGACGACGACCTGCGCGACATCGACGTCCGGGGAGTCCGGGCAGCCGCCGCGCAGCTCGACCGCTACACCGGGATCGGGCTGCGGGTCGACGGCCAGCCGGACAACTCCGTGGTCTGCCACGCGTTCCGGGACACCGGCGGGAGCCAGTCGACGTTCGTGGGCGGCGGCGCGCTGCTCGTGCCCACCGACCGGGCGCCGTCCCACTTTCCCGACGTGTACAACGAGGACTGGTTCTTCCTGCTGGAGGGGGAGAAGCTGGGCCGGGTCGGCCGGATGGGCTTCAGCAGGCAGGACTTCTACGACCCGTACGACGACCCGGGCCGGGCCCGGGCCCAGGAGTTCGGCGACTGTCTCGCCGAGGGTGTCTTCGCCCTGCTCGACGTCGGCGGCTCGGTCAGCGACGCCGCCCTCGGCTACTGGGACCGGTATCTCGACACGCGCCGGTCGCTCATCGAGGACATCGTGGCGAAGCTCCCGCGCATCACGGACCCGGCGAAACGGCATCGGATGGCGGCGGCGCTGGCGGCCGCGGCGGAGACGCTGGCGGGCATCGAGCCCCGTCACTGCATCGCGTTCCTCGACGCCTGGCGAGCCGACCAGGACCGCTGGTCCGAGGCGCTGACCAGGCTGCCGGTCGGATTGACCGTGGGCGAGGCGCTCGCCGGGCTGGCGTTCGCTGACGTCGGCCAGACCGCCGCCTACCGGGACTGACCTGCGGGGCTTACGGCCGGTATTGACTTGGCCACCGTCCCTGGCTTGACTGCGGAGGAACGACGTCATGGGCGACGGAGGAACGCGGCCGCTTGAGGGGACGTGACGCCGTGCGGAATGTCCGTCCCGAGGCCCTGACCGGGCGCCCGGCGCTGGGTGGCCTGCGGGTGACCGTGACCGGCGGGGCCGGGTTCATCGGCAGCCGGGTGGTCGCCGCGCTGGTCCGGACCGGCGCCCGCGTGCGGGTGCTCGACGACCTCTCCACCGGGCGGTTCGCGAATCTGCGCGCGGCGATGCTCTCCGGCCTGACCCGTTCGGAGGTCAGCGTCTGCGACATCCGCACCGCCGCGGCCACCCGCGAGATCCGGTCCTGGGCGCCGGCGGTCGTGGTCCACCTCGCCGCGCAGACCAGCCTCCCGGCCGCCAGGCTGTCGCCGCAGGCGGACGTCGACATCAACGTCGGCGGCACCGTCAACGTGCTGGAGGCCTGCCGGCAGGCCGGCACGGAGACCGTCGTCTACGCCGCGAGCTGCGCCGGCTACGGCCTGGTGCCCGGCCACCGGCTACCGGTGGGTGAGGGCGAGGAATGCCGGCCCACCGGACCGTACGGGCTCAGCAAGCTCACCGCGCTGCGCTACGTGGAGATGTACCGCGACTGCTACGGCCTCGGCTGTTCGGCGCTGGTGCTCGGCAATGTCTACGGACCGCGGGCCGCCTCGCCGGACGCCGGAGTCATCGCCCGGATGTCGGACTCGGTGCTGCGCGGCGTGCCCCCGGTGATCTTCGGCGACGGCCGGCAGACCCGCGACTTCGTGCACGTCGACGACGTTGTCCGGGCCGTGCTGAGCGCCTGCGCCCGGCGCCCGGTCGGCACGGTCAACGTGGCCTCCGGAGTCGGCAGCAGGATCGTCGACGTCCTGGAGACGGTCAACCGGGCGGCGCGGCGCCGGATCCCGGCCGTGCACCATCCGGGCCGGCCGGGCGACGTCCGGGACATGGTGCTGGACATCGGCCGGGCCGCCGAGGTGCTGGACTGGCGGCCCGAGATCGGACTCGCCCGGGGAGTGGGCGACCTGGTCCGGCGGGCGAGCCACGATCAGCCGCTGCACCTGGACGCCGGCTGACCGCACCGGTTCGGTCTCCTTCGACATCAGCGACAACCGGCCGGGGCCTGCGGTCTGTGCGGCGGGGTTCTCCTACCATCGGGGGAATCCTGGAGGAGGACCATTGCCGACCCGCAGCCTGACCCAGACCGAGGCCGAGACCCGCGCCTCGTTGCTCTCGGTCGACCGTTACGACATCGCCGTCGATCTGACCGACCTGCCGACCGGGCCGCACGTGCGGTGCGTGTCCACAGTGACCTTCACCTGCCGCCGGCCGGGCGCCGCGACCTTCATCGACTGCGCGGCCGAGGTCGTGAGCGCCACCCTCAACGGCCGGCCGCTCGGCCCCGCCGCCGACGGACGGATCGTCCTCGACGGGCTCGTCGACACCAACGTCCTGCGGGTCGAGAGCGTGCAGGCCGACACCACCGACGGCGAGGGCGTGCACAAGGCCGTCGACCCGGCGGACGGCGAGGTGTACGTCTGGATGTCGTTCGAGCCGGACGAGGCCCGGCACGTGTGGGCCTGCTTCGACCAGCCGGACCTGAAGGCACCGCACGCGTTCACCGTGACCGCGCCGGCCGGCTGGACGGTGACCAGCAACTCCGGCGACGCGCGGGTGAGCGAGGCAGGCTCGGCGCGCCGCTGGGCCTTCCCCGACACCCCGTCGCTGTCGCCGTACAACACCGTCATCAACGCCGGCCCGCTGTACGGGGTCCGCCGCGAGGCCGGCGGCCGTGACCTGGGCCTGTACGCCCGCCGGTCGCTGGCCGCGGTGCTGGACCGCGACGCGGAGGAGATCTTCACGCTGACCCTGCAGGGTCTCGACTTCTTCGGCCGGGTGTTCGGGATGCCGTTCCCGCAGCGCCGGTACGACCAGGTCTTCATGCCCGAGTTCGGCGGTGCGATGGAGAACTACGGCTGCGTCACCTGGTCGGACGTCTTCCTGCGCCGGGTCACGCCCACGCCGGCCGAGAAGGAACTGCTGGCCAAGGTGCTGCTGCACGAGATGGCGCACATGTGGTTCGGCAACATCGTCACCATGCGGTGGTGGGACGACCTGTGGCTCAACGAGGCCTTCGCCGAGTTCGCGTGCCACTGGGCGGCGGTGCACGCGACCGCGTACACCGACGTGTGGGCGGGGCACCTCGCGGAGGAGAAGCTGCTCGCGTACGTCGCGGACCAGGGCCCGATCTCGCATCCGATCAGCCTGCCGATCCGGGACGTCGCGGAGGCGGCGTCGATCTTCGACGCGATCACGTACCCGAAGGGCGCCTCGGTCCTGCAGCAGCTCATGACCTACGTCGGCGAGGACAACTTCGCGGCCGGGATGACCGCCTACTTCGCCCGGCACGCCTGGGGCAACACCACCCTGCAGGACCTGGTGGACGCCCTCGGCGAGGCCGGCGGGCGCGACCTCAACGCCTGGCGGAAGGGCTGGCTGGAGACCGCGGGCACCGACCGGCTCACGCTGGAGACCGGCGACGGCGGCCTGGTGCTGGTGGCCGAGGGCCCCGGCGGTCCGCCGCGGCCGCAGGTGGTCGGCGTCGGTGCGTACCGCCGGGCCGGTGACCGCTTGGAGCGTACGGACCTGGTGCTGGTGGAGGTGCAGGGCGCGCGTACGCCGGTGGCGCTGCCGGCCGGCGCCGACTTCCTGCTGGCCAACGACGACGACCTGACGTTCGCGACGATCCGGCCGACGGCCGGTGACACGGCCGGGCTGCTGGCGGCGGCGCCCGCCCTGCCGACCGCCATCTCGCGCGGCGTCGCGGTGGCCACGGTCTGGGACATGCTGGTCACGGGCGAGCTCACCGCGAGCGAGGCGGTGCACTGCGTGCTGGCGGTGCTGCGGGTCGAGACCTCGGACGTGGTGATCGAGCCGTACCTGGCGATGGCCGGGGACATCGCGCAGCTGTGGTCGCCCGACGCCGAGCGGGCCGCGCTCACCGCCGCGGTGGCCGCCGCCTGCCGCGACCTCTCCGGGCAGCCGACCCGCCGGCAGGTGGCGCTGCGGGAGTTCGCCCGGGTGGCCGGCGACCTGGACGAGGTGGCCTGGCTGCAGGCCGGGTCCGGCGACGACGTGGACCTGCAGTGGCGGGCGCTGGTGCGCAAGGCCGCGCTGGGCGGCGAGACCGCCGCCGAGGTCGCCGGGCTGCTCGCGCGCGACCCCGACCCGGACGCGAAGCCGCGCGCGCTGACGGTGCGCGCCGCCATCCCCGACGCGGCGGAGAAGGCGGCGGTGTGGCAGGAGCTGGCGGTCGACCGCACGGTGCGGCTCGGCTCGTTCGGGCAGATCGCCACGGCGTTCTGGGCGCCCGGGCACGACGAGCTGCTGGCCCCGTACGCGGGCAGGTACCTGGAACTGGTGCCCGGCCTGGACCGGGGCGGAATGATCATGGCGATGGTGTTCACCAGCCGGCTGTTCCCCCGCTTCGGTGTCGACGAGGCCTTCCTCGACCGGGCGGAGGAAGCGGCCGGGCAGGTCGTCCCGGTAGTCCGCAAGACGCTGCTGGAGAAGGCCGACCTGGTACGCCGGATGCTGCGCTCCCGCGCGAACAAGGCCGGCTGACCCCTCGCCACCGCCCCGGGCACCGCGCGGTGCCCGGGCCGGTGTGGTTCACCGGGAGGCGACGCGCAGCTCGGCGACCGCCGTCCAGGGCCGGCCGGCCACCTCGGACAGCGCCCGGATCCGGAGATAGCGGCCGTACCGTGCGGTGAAGCACGCGGTCTGCTCGGCGGGGGTGTCGAGCCAGGTGCCGCTCGTGGCGGTGGTCCACGTCAGGTTGTCACTGGACGTCAGCACCTCGTACTGGGCGATCCGGCCGGCGGAGGAGTCCTGCCGGGGCAGGTAGAAGACGCAGCTGAGGGCGGCCTCGTGGCCCACGTCGAGCTTGATCTCGTGCGGCGGCGGGGTGGCGGCACCCGTCGACCGGGTGTGCCAGATGGTGGCCGGTTTGCCGTCGTTCACGTTGGCCGCCACGCCGTTCAGAGCCGTGGTCTCCTCGCTGTCGGCTCCCCGTACCCGGACCGCCGAGCGTGGCACCCGGGGCGCGACGGCGACGGTGAGCTCGGCCACCGACGTCCAGGCCCGCCCGCCCACCTCCGACAGCGCCCGCAGCCGCAGATAGCGCCCGGTCTTCGCCGGGAAGGTGACCGACTGCTCGGTCCTGGTGTTGGCCCACGTCCCGGCGGCGACCGGGGCGCCCCACGTGACGCCGTCCAGCGAGACGTACACCTGGTACCGGGCGATCCGGCCGTTGGTCGACTCCTGCCGCGGCACGTAGTACAGGCCCGTCACGTCGTAGTTGCCGTCGAAGCGCAGCCGGATCTCGTGCGGCGGCCGGGGATCGGCGGTCCGCCACCGGGTGTGCCAGACCGTGGCCTTGTTGCCGTCGAGCACGTTGGCGCCGACCTGGCCGGTCTCCTGGCTGTCGACACCGGCCACGGTCATCTGCGTCTGGCGCAGCCGCTGCCGGACGAAGGTCGCCGTGTAGGTCCGCGCCGTCGTGGGAGCGGCGACGACATGCGTCTGCGCGCCGCCGTCGGACCAGCCGGCGAACACGTACGGGGTCCGGCCGTAGATCTGCGGGGTGATGCCGCTGACCGTGTTGTCCGAGCCGTCGATCACCGTACGGGTGAACGGGGTGATCTGGACGGCGCTGCCGACCGCCACCTGGAGCCCCACCGGGCTGCTGGCGAACGTCAGGTCGACGGTGCGCGGATCGATCCGCCGGGTGCTCGTCGCCGACAGCCCGCCGTCGTCGGTGGCGGTCAGCACCAGCTCCAGATACGACGGATACTCGTGGTCCGGCGCCGGGAACGACGCCCCGTCCACCCCGTTCCACTCCTGCACGGTGTGGACGTGGCAGCTCGCCACCGCGTAGCAGTGATACTGCAGCAGCCGCCACCGCAGCCTGGCCGCGGGCAGCGCGCCGTCCTCGGCGTCGGTGGCATGCCCGGCGAAGCTGAGCGGCTGCCCGACGGCGAAGGTGGTGCCGCTCGCCGGGCTGTCGACGACCGCGTCCGGCGGGGTGTTGCCGGCCTGGATCGCGACGGTCTGGGTATCGGCCACGTCGAGGCTGTCCAGCACCCGCAACCGCGCCGTGTACGGCCCGCCGGGCGGATAGGTGTAGGTCGCCGTCGGGGTCCGGGCGTCCACCGTGCCGTCGTCGGTGAAGTCCCACTCGTACTTCAGCAGCCCCGCGTCGGCCGGATCCGGGTCGGTGGAGGAGAGCGCGTCGAACGAGACGGTCAGCGGGGCGGCGCCGGTCGTCGGCGCCGCGACCAGGACCGCGTTCGGCGGCTGGTTCCCGGCGAAGTACCGCACCCGGCGGACGGTGCCGCCGGCATCGACGTAGTACAGCTCCCCGCCGGGACCGATCGCCAGGTCGACCGGGTTCGCCGCCCCGGCGGCGAAGGTGATGCGGTTCGCCGCGACGGGCACCCCGCCGGGCGCGGCCGGTTGCATCGCCCAGATGCAATCGCGGGTGTAGTCGGCGAAGAACACCGCACCCCGGTACGCGGCCGGATAGTCGCCACCCGAACTCGGGTAGAACGCCATGCCGGACACGCTGGAACCCCCGGTCGGGCAGGTCTCCCCGGCGACCACCTTGCCCGAATGCGGGTACGTGTAGTGCGGCGCGGTCTGCCCGCCGGCGGTGTAGAGGCTCTCGCAAAGGCTGAGGTTGGCGCCGTCGTAGCCGCCCTGCCGGCCGGTGCCCTCGAAGCACGGCCAGCCGAAGTTGGTGACCGCGGCGGTCGGGCTGGTCAGCCGGTTGACCTCCTCCCAGGTGTTCCAGCCGACGTCGCCGATCCACACCTCGCCGGTGCCGGGCCGCATCGCAAACCGGTACGGGTTGCGCAGGCCGTGCGCGACGATCCGCCGGGCGTTCAGATCCGCCGACGCGCTTGCCGGGTTGCCGGCCGCCGCGGCACCGGTCAGCGGATTGAGCCGCAGGATCGCGCCGTCGAGCCCGGCCGCATCGCCGGTGGTACGCACATCCTGGGAGCGCAGCGCCCCGCCCTGCGCGCTGGGCGGCGTCATCGTGCCGCCGGGCGGATCGCCGCACGGGTTGGCCGGCGAACCGAGCTGGCCGTAGTCGGCGACACCGTAGCTGGCGCCGTCGCCGGCGCTGACGTAGAGCATGCCGTCCGCGCCGAAGTGCAGGTCACCGATCGAGTGCGAGGGAAACTGCTGACACCAGTCGTGCAGCAGCACCTGCTCGGTGCCGCTCATGACATCGCCCGCCGCCAGCAACCGGGACAACCGGCCGGTGACGACGCACCGGCCGCCGTTCGCACCGCCGACGGCACTGCAGTTGTCGTTCCACACCGGCGCGGCCTGACCCGGCGGCGCATCGTAGGTGTAGAGCACATAGACATACGGCTGGGCCGGAAAATCGGGATGCAGCGCGAGCCCGAGCAGTCCACGATCATTCTGATTGTGCACGTTCGCCGTCAGATCGGCGAAAAGCGTGGGTGTCGGATCGGCAATCGAGTCGAACACCTTGATCCGGCCGGCCTTCTCCGCCACGAAGACCCGACCGTCGGCGGCGAATTCGACGTTCATCGGCTGATTGAGCCCGCTCAGGACGATCTGTTCCCGAAACCCGGCGGGCAGCACGGCCGCATCAGCAGGCGCCGCGGAATGGATCACCGCCAGCGCGGAGGCGACCAGAACGGCCACGGCGAACGGTGCGGTCCGGCGCTGATATGACACGATCACCCTCCCCATCAAGGCGATGTCACAGGCGCGAATGACACCATGTCCTGAATGGATTCGGGGAATGGCTCACGATCGGTTCCGCCAACCGTTTCTTCCGACTCTTCCGGCCAAACGGGAAGGCGTACGGCAGGTCCGGCAGGGCTACCCGGGATGTGACCGTGCACATTCATCTATGCGTGATGATCGAATGATCTGAATGGTTGGGGTGCGCTCTGCAAGATCCTCGCGGCGTCGCCATTCCCCGGATCGACCGTGTCGTTGGGAGGTGTGGAACTGGCGGCGAGTCTGCTGCGGTCCACATGGGCTGGCGGATCGTGCTCCGGTTGGCCGGGCACGAGCCTGGCGGCGGTGGACGCGGTTGGCGGTGCGCGCGGTTGGCGGTGCGAATGCGTCAGATCCCGGTCTCGGTAGGCCCGCCGCCGCCCGCCCGCGCCGCCCGGCCCGCCCGCGCCGCCCGGCCCGCCCGTGCCGCCCGGCCCGCCCGTGCCGCCCGGCCCGCCCGTGCCGCCCGGCCCGCCCGCGCCGCCCGGCCCGCCCGCGCCGCCCGGCCCGCCCGCGCCGCCCGTGCCGCCCGTGCCGCCCGCGCGATCGTGGCGCCCGCGCCGCCCGCGCGATCGTGGCGCGACGCGGAGGCCCGAAGAGGGCGCCAAATCCGATTGAGGAATATTTCGGGCGTTCCGGCCTGTCCGCACGTCACCAACAAGCGCTCAAGCGGCATGCCGCGTTGCGATCTTGGCAACCTCCTGAGACTTCTGCGTGACTGCGTCGCCCGTCGATCGCAATAGCCCCGACGAGGCGATCGCGCCCCTATCTCTGCCTGGCGCCGCGGCCGGATCTTGTAGCGGCGTGGTCCGTTCCGTGCCTGCGCGCATCAATGTTGATGCAGGGTCGGGGGCCCGGCCCGGATCTTGTGGTGGTGTGGTCGGCTCCGTGCCTGTGCGCATCAATGTTGATGCAGGGTTGGTGAGAGGGTGCGGATCTGGCGGTGATCAGGGCGAGCGTCAGCTTCCGCGCGGTCACCGCACGCGATCGGCGTAGCGCTGGGCGAGTGCGAACACGTCCGTGCACGGCTTACCGGAGTGCGCTTTGCTGGCCCGCTCGGGCGTCGGCCCGGATCTTGTAGCGGCAGGGTCCGCTCCGTGCCTGTGCGCATCAATGTTGACGCAGGGTCGGTGGACCCAGGTGCGGATCTTGTAGCGGCGTGGTCGGCTCTTGCTCCTGCGCGCATCAATGTCGATTAGGGGTTGGCGATCCGGCGTGGATCTTGTGCCGGCGTGGTTCGCCCTCGGCGCCTGCGCGCATCAACGTTAATTCGGGGTAGGTGATCCGGCGTGGATCTTGTGGTGGCACGGTCGGCTCGGCGGAGTCATCGCCACGACCACCAGCGAAAAGCTGCGGGTGAGGCAGGGTGGGCAAACTACGCCGTCGCCGGGCTGGAAGCGGGTCGCTCGCGACGGCGCTGAGCACGATGGCGCTGAGCACGATCACGGCGGCGAGTATCACGGCGGCGAGTATCACGGCGGCGAGTATCACGGCGGCGAGCACCGCGGCGCTGAGCACCACGGCGGCGACCCCGAACAGTCGAGCGTCGCGCGCGGAGAGGTCGCCGTCGTGGGCGGTCCGCTGGGCGGTCCGCTGGGCGTGGTGTCGGGCGGGGCGGCGGTGAGTAATGTCCCGCCCGAGGTTGCCGGCGTGGTCGGCGAGCAGGAGGCGCTCGGCCGGCGTCCGGCGCGGGCGGCGACCGAGCGTCAGCGCGCCGATCCCGCCCGGCCGGCGGTTGGACGGACGGTTGGACGGGCGGTCGGATGGGTGGTTCAGCGGAGTTCTTGGATGCGGATCAGGTTGCCTGCGGGGTCGCGGAAGGCACAGTCGCGGACCCCGTACGGCTGGTCGGTCGGCTCCTGGATCACGTCGGCGTCGCCGGCCTGGAGGCGTTCGAAGGTGCCGTCGAGGTCCTTGGTGGCCAGGTTGATGCCGGCGTAGGTGCCCTTGGCCATCATCTCGGTGATGGTGCGGCGTTCGTCGTCGGTGATGCCGGGGTCGGCGGCCGGCGGGTGCAGGACGATGGAGGTGTGTGGCTGGCCGGCGGGGCCGACGGTGATCCAGCGCATCCCCTGGTAGCCGACGTCGCCGCGGACCTCGAAGCCGAGGGTGTCGCGGTAGAAGGCCAGCGCGGCGTCCGGGTCGTCGTGGGGCAGGTAGCTTGAGTGAATGGTGAGGTCCATGGCCGTCACGCTAGTTGCGGCGAGGCGGCCGGGGCTTCTCGATTCCTGATCGGTCTGGTCACCTTCTTCGCCACGCACGACGGCATCCCCGCCGTTGCGAGCGCCGCCTGGCGCCGGTAGACGCTGGGGGGCACGCCGACCAGCTCGGTGAAGCGGGTGCTGAAGGTGCCCAGCGATGAGCAGCCGACCGTGAAACAAACATCGGTGACGCTGAGGTCGCCGCGGCGTAACAGCGCCATCGCGCGTTCGATGCGTCGCGTCATGAGGTAGCCGTATGGTGATTCGCCGTATGCGAGGCGGAATTCGCGGCTGAGGTGGCCGGCCGACATGTGCGCGCCGCGTGCCAGGGCCTCGACGTCCAGGGGCTGGGCGTACTCCCGGTCGATCCGGTCGCGGACGCGGCGCAGGAGCGCGAGGTCTCGCAGCCGCTCCGCCTCGGTGGATCTGCTGGTCACCTGCCGAATCCTGCCACGCCGCGCCGGCGGTGCCCAGTCTCGGCCCGCACCGGGCCGGTCGGGCGGTACCGGGCCGGTCGGGCGGCGCCGGTCGGTACGGAGCCGGCCCGCTTGCATCAATGATTCCGCCGGGCAATCCCCGCTCAGTTGATTAACAAATTCGGCCGCACCCGCTAGGTTGGCGTGTTCAACACCGCGGGAGGGTGCATGATCCTTCATCTCGAGGTCCTCGATGATGAATCCGGTACCGATATTCAAGATCTGTTGGCGTGGCTTCGTGCGGACGACGACGTCGACAGCGGCCGGCTTGTCGAGGTGACCGTTCTTCCCGAGGAGGGTGACATGGCGGGCGGCGGCATTATCGCCGCTATCGAAACCGCCGTCGCCGACCAGGAAGTGCTCGTGGCCGTTATCGGTGCCGCCGGCGGATGGCTGTCGGCGCGCGCGGCGAGCCGGCGTACCCGGATCAGGATCAGCCGCGGTGAGAATGCGGTGGAGATCGACACGGCGCATCTGGACGACGCCGAGGAGATCGCCCTGAAGATCCATCAAGAATTGCGCGACATGGCGTGACCACCGACCTGCCCGACTATTTCTCCTCGCGGGCCGTGCTGATCGGATCGGGTTCCTACGATCATCTCCCGGCCATTCCCGCGCAGAACAACGTCAACGCCTTGTGGGATGTGCTCGTGGACCGGCGGCTGGCCGGGCTGGCGGAGGCCGACGCGCTGCGCATCGCCGATCCCCGGACCACCGAGGAGGTGGTCGATCCGCTGACGCGCGCCTGTCAACAGGCCAGTGACCTGTTGTTCGTCTACTTCGTGGGGCACGGGCTGGTCAACGATCAGCACCTGCGGCTGGCGCTGGCCGGCACCGATCCAGCAAAGCGGATGAGCAGCCTGTCCTTCGCCGACTTCGCCCAGCCGATCTCGGACAGCCCGGCGCGGATCAAGCTGATCATTCTGGATTGCTGCTACAGCGCCCGCGCGATGCAGGTGCACATCGCGGACTCGATGGGCAACGCGATGCGCCACGCGGCCAAGGGCACCCACATCATCATGTCGAGCGGGGCCAACCAGCCGTCGAAAGCGCACCGGGGTGCCGCCTTCACCGCCTTTTCCGGCGCGCTGATCGAGACCCTGCGGTCCGGCGTGCCCGGCCCGGCCGAGTATCTGACCAGCGACATCATGTATCTCGAGGTCAGCCGCAGAATGCGGGAACGCGGTGAGAAGGCCCCCAAGCAGCGGGTGGTGAACGACGCCAACCACGTCGCGCTCGTCCGTAACCGGGGCTGGCAGCGCGGCGCCGACCTCGCGTTGTCCCAGCGGGTTCGGCACGACCTGGAACAACTGCTCGCCAGCCTGGCGCCGGAGGTCGTCTCGGGAACGCTGTCGGCCGGCGCGATGCTGGAATTGCGCGCGGCGCTGGTGGATCTGCCGCCGGTTTCGGAAACCGAGATCGGCCGGATCTGGAGTGCGGCGATGGGCACCCTGGCCGGCGATATCGCCGGTGCGCCGCTGCGGTCGTACCGGGATTTGTTTGAATGGGCCGACCGTTTCCTGCACCGCGGCAGCCCGGCCGAGGCGCCGGTGTTTCTCTGCGCCGAGCGGGTGGTCCTGCATCATCGCGGGCACTCGGCGATCAGGCCGCTGCGGACCTGGCTCCGGCGCCACCGGCCCAAGCCCTGGCACGGCCCGCCCGACGATGAACCGCCCTCGGCCGACACCGCGGCCGTGGTCGTGGTGCTCCATCCTCGCGCCACTCCGGAGGCCGGCGGTTCCCGCTACGACCTGTTCATGTGGTCGCATACGGATGCGGCCGGCTTCATCCAGGCCTATCCGGCCGCCGACACGGATCCGGCGCCGTTCACCGCCGAGGACGCTCCCGGGGTGGTGGCCGCCCACCTGCCGGCCGCCCTGGAACAACTGGCGCGGCTGCGGCCGGCCGAGGCCCGGGAACCGATCGTGGAGTTCATCCTTCCGGAGGAACTCTGGGACACCGCCGTCGAGAAGTGGCCCGCCGAGGTCACCGGCAACCGGATCGGCCTGCTGTATCCCACCGTGGTGCGGCCGCTGGACCGGCAGCGCAACCTTCGCTGGCACGGCCGGTGGGTCAAGAGCTGGCAGGCCATGGCGGACCTGCTCGCCGGCGGCCGGGACGTACCCATCGTCTGCCGTTCCTGCCACGGTGAGCTCGACCACCGGGAGTTCGGCGACCTGCTGGTCGGCGACCCGCATCACGGCGCCCTCGTCATGCTCGACCGGGCGCCGCGCACCGAGCCCGCCCGGGCGGCGCTGCGCAGCGCCATGGTCGCCGGCGCGCCCGCCTTCTTCTGGATCCGCGGGCAGGCGCAGCCCGTCGCCGACCGGCGCGCGTGCCCGGTCGAGCACGTCCACACCGCCCTCGGCCAGCACCTGCGCGGCCACGGCCGCGATGACATCCCCTGGCTGCTGCTGGCGCTGCGCGGCGCACACCAGCAGCCGCTCGGCGACGGGCTGGCGCTGATGTGGGACGACCCGGCCCGGCGGCCGCCGCTGCACCAACCGTTGATCACCCCGGTCGGAGGGAAGGCCCAGTGACCTGGCGCATCTATCAAGGCAGCGGCATCCCGCACGACGGGCTGCGGACCCTGCCGCCGCCACCGCCCTGGCGGGTGTTCGCCGGGGCCGCGGAGATCGACCTGCCGGCGGCGCCGGACGGGTCCCCGGCGGGCGGCAACCGCCTGGTCTCCCGCGGCTCGGCCTACTACGGGCCCGACGACCTGGAGATCGACGCCGTCAACGCGGCCCTGCTGCTGCGCCGGCCGCTGCTGGTCACCGGCAAGCCGGGCACCGGCAAGTCGACCCTGGCGTACGCGGTGGCGCACGAGCTGAGGATGGGCCCCGTCCTGCACTGGCCCATCGTCAGCCGGACCACCGTGACCAGCGGCCTCTACGAGTACGACGCCCTCGGCCGGGTGCAGGACGCGGCGCTGGCGGAGCGGGGGGAGGCCGTCGGCCAGTCGATCGGCGACTATCTGCGCCTGGGGCCGCTGGGCACCGCGCTGCTCCCGTACGGTCGGCCCCGCGCCCTGCTGATCGACGAGATCGACAAGAGCGACCTGGACTTCCCCAACGACCTGCTCACCCTCTTCGAGGAGGCCGAGTTCACGATTCCCGAACTGGCCCGGATCGCCGCCGCCCAGCCGTCGGTCGACGTCGCGGTCAGCGACAGCACGGCGAAGGTCCGGATCACCGGCGGGCGGGTACGGTCCCACCACTTCCCGTTCATCCTGCTGACCAGCAACGGCGAACGCCAGTTCCCGCCGGCCTTCCTGCGTCGCTGCGTACGGCTGGAGCTGGGCCCGCCGAGCCCGGAGCGGCTGGCCCGGATCGTGGCGGCGCACCTGGGCGAGGACCTGGCCCGGCGCAGCCTCGACACCATCGAGCGGTTCCTCGCCGAGCGGGCGGACGGGGATCTCGCCACCGACCAGCTCCTCAACACCATCCACGTGCTCAGCTCGTCGCACGGCGCCGACAGCGACACCCGCAACCGGCTGCTCGGCCTGCTGTTGCGCTCGTTGAACAGCACATGAGCGACGAGCACCTCAGGCGCCTGTGTGCCGGCATCCTGACGTTCGACGGCGAGATCGACGCCGTCGCGGTCGCCGACCTCATCTGGTTGCTGGACCGCAGCGGCGATCAGGCCGCGCCGCCGGCCGCGATCGGCGCCGACGACCGGCCTTTGGTGTCCCGGCGACCGCGAGACCGGTTTGTCTTCGGCCGGGACCGGCACGCGACCGTGCCGCGGAGCGCGGGCGGGCCGGGTCGCCAGGCGCCGCGGGCCGGTACGGCCGGTGCGGTGCACTTCGACGGCTCCCGGACCGCGGACACCTCGCGCGGCCTGGCGATGCTGGCGACGCCGCCGATGCCCGCGCTGGCCGACCCGTCGGCGGTGCAACAGGCGTTGCGCCCGCTCCGGCTTCGGGCACCCGCCCCCGACCGGGCCGTCCTCGACGAGGGCCTGACCGCCCGGCGCCGGGCGGACTACGGCTACTGGCTGCCGGCGTTGCGGCAGGCCGACCGGCGCCGGCTGGACCTCACGCTGATCGTCGACGCCGGGGCGTCGATGCTGCTGTGGCAGGACGTCGTCGAGGAGCTCACCGCATCGCTGACCCGGGTCGGCGCCTTCCGGGACGTGCGGCGCTGGTATCTGCACACCCGGGACGGCGTACCGGCGGTCAGCGCCGACCCGGCGGGTGACCGCCTCCGTGACCCCCGGGAGCTCATCGATCCGACCGGCCGGCGGGTCTGCGTGATCGTCACCGACGCGGTCGGCCCGGTCTGGCGGCTGGAGACCGCGGCGGAGCTGCTGCGGGCCTGGGCGTCCGCCGGGCCCGTGGCGATCTTCCAGCCGCTGCCGCAGCGGCTCTGGCCGAGAACCGCCCTGGCCGTCGAGGTCGGCGAGCTGACGCCGCCGGCGCCGGCGGCACCGAACACCGCCCTGGCATTCGACCGGCCGGGCCCGCGCGGCGGCACCTACGTCCCGGTCTTCGAGATGACACCCGCGTGGCTGGCCGCCTGGGCAGGGCTGCTGGCCGGCCGCGGCATGGCGCGGGCCGCGGTGGTGGAACTGAGCGCCTGGCGGTCGGAGCCGGCCCCCGTCGACAGACCGGCCGAACCCGCCGCGCTGGTCCGCGACTTCCGTGCCGCTGCCTCGCCGGCGGCCGTGCGGCTGGCGCGCTGCCTCGCCGTCGTCGCCCCGCTCAGCCTCGGCATGATGCGATTCGTCCAGCACGTGATGACGGCCGGCGCGCCCGACTGGCTGCTGTCCGAGGTGTATCTCAGCGGCCTGCTCCGCCGGACCGGACCGGTCGCCCCGGGCGGCGACCCCCTGGCGGCCGAGCACGACTTCCGGCCCGGTGTCCGCGAGTTGCTCGTGACCGGCCTGCACTCCGCCGACGCCGCACGGGTGCTGCGCAGCGTGGTCGCGGCCCTGCTGGACGAGAACCTCGCGGGGCCGCTGCCGGCCGCGCCGCTCGTGGTGGCCACGGCGGGATCCCGGTCCGTACCGGTCTCGGTGGACGCGGTCCTGGAGATCGGTACCTGGACGCTGGCCCGCCTGCAGCCCGCGCCGGCAGCGGTCGAGGCGCCGGGACCGGGCGCCGCCGGCCCGGACAAGCGAGCGCCCTTCGCCGCGGCCCGGGCGACGGCGGAGGACCACACCACCCGGTTCGGCACTACCTGCCCGGTGTGCCGGCAACTGCTCGGCCGCACCCAGCCGCCGCTGGACCCGGAGACCGGCCGGTTCATGATGCCGCCGTCGTTCCGCATCGAGGTCGGCCCCCCGGACGGCGACAACAACCTGCCGTGGCGGGTGACGATGCTGGCCGGCAACTACCGGCCTGCGGAGTCGCTGGACCCGGTCTTCAACGAGCACGAGGTCGACTTCATCTACCTGCTCTGCGGCGGCGGGCACATCTTCCCGGATGCCACCCCGGTGTTCCGTGCCAAGCCGGACCAGGCCCGCCAGACGATCGACGAGTGGAACATGGTCGCCGCGCTGGGCGCGCCGGCCAGCGGCAAGACCTACCTGCTGGTCCGGATGCTCATGCAGAACCTGGACAACTTGTCGCGCTGGGGCCAGTTCGACCATCCCGGCCGGATCCGGTTGCGCAAGCTCAGCCCGCTTGAGGAACTGCCGCTGACCTCCCGGATCGGCAAGTACAACAACACCCGGCAGACCGGCAGGGCGATCCAGCCCACCGGCAGCGACCCGCACTCCACTCCGGTGGATCTGCTGGAGGATCAGCTGCGCGGCGTGCTCGGGCCGATCCGCGAACTCATCCGGCGTACGGTCCTCGACGGTGACCGGCGGGCCCAGCAGTGGGGCAAGCAGTTCCGGCAGCCGCTGGTGCTGCGCACCGACAGCGGCGGCCGGCGGACCTGGACCGGGGTGGCCGACCTGCCGGGCGAGTTGTTCGACGAGCGGGGCATCAACCGGCGCGAGGCCGGGATGCTGCGCTCGTTCGACGCGCTGCTCTGGGTCGTCGACCCGGCGGTCGCGCCGAACGCCACCGAATGGATGGCGACCGGATCGGCCGCGGAGGAACGGCTGTTGCTCGACGGCAGCCTGCGACCGGGCACGGTCAACGCGTACGGGGCCGACGTCGTGCGCGGCAACCGGGAGACCATCCAGGACGATATCGGCCAGCAACTGACCATGGTCGACGGGTTGTTCGCCACCGACGAGGGCCGGCCGCTGCAGATGCTGGTGGCGGTCACCAAGTGCGACCTGATCCATGCCGCGCTGGAGAAGCCCGGCATGGACCTGCGCGACATCGGCGCACCCGGCGACGTCCTCCGCGGCGTCGCCGCCTACCTGTCCGTCGCGTCGGAGCGCCTGTCGCGAGGCGCCGCGCAGGCCGACCCGCAGGCGGAGCAGTTGCTCGGCCATCTGTGGGGGGCCCGCTCGACCGAGAGATCGGTGCGGCAGAGCCGGGCGGAGCGGGTGGCCCGGGGGCTGCTGGACCACTTCTCGCAGCCCGGGGAGTTCTGGAAGCTGGTGCACACCGGCGCCGAGAACGAGGTCACCATTCCCGCTGACGCCATGCTGAGGGATGCGCCGCGGCAGCTGCGCGTGCCGTCGATCGACGAACACCTCGACAGCGCGTTGCAGCCGGGCTCGGGCGGGCTGATCCTGCTGCGTGACCTGGTCATGTCGGCGGTCGGTTGCGGGCTCGCCTACGGGCTGGGACAGCAGAGTGCGCTGTTCCGGATGCACCGCGAGCCGTGGATCACGCTGCGGTTCTTCCTCTGCTCGCCGCTGGCCACCGTACCGATCGCGGTGGACGACATCCGGCTTGAGCCGCTCGATCCCGGCGACCGTTTTCCCCGCGTCGACGACCGCACGGCCGCGCTGACCCAGCTGCTGCTGGCCGTCCTGGAAAGAGCCCGGCGGTGAGCGCTTAGCATTGCAGTCGTATTGCCAAAGCGATACGGTGGGCTCTGCTGCAGTTTGTATGGCGAAGACGGGGGCCGGATTGTCTGTGATCGCGCTGTCCGAGGTCCATGCCGGCCTGCGCGACCTGGTCGGCGGCAAGGCGGCCGGCCTGGGCGAGCTGATCCGCCACGGCGAGCAGGTGCCGCCCGGCTTCTGCGTCACCACCGAGGCGCACCGCCGCGGCGTCGTCCCGGCGGCGGAGATCGTCGCCGCCTACGACAAGCTCGGGGGCGGCCCGGTGGCGGTGCGGTCCAGCGCCACCGCCGAGGACCTGCCGGACGCGAGCTTCGCCGGGCAGCACGACACCGTCCTGCAGGTCACCGGCGCCGATGACCTGCTCGCCGCGGTCGCCACCTGCTGGGCTTCGCTGCACAGCGCGCGGGCGGCCGCCTACCGCGCGGCGCACGGCATCGGGGACGACGCGGTGCTGATGGGGGTCGTCGTGCAGCGGATGGTCGACGCCGAGGTGTCCGGTGTGCTGTTCACCGCGAATCCGCTGACCGGCAACCGCGCCGAGATGATGGTCGACGCGGCGCCGGGCCTGGGCACCGCCGTGGTCGACGGCGCCACCGAGGTGGATCACTATGTGCTCGGCGAGACGCCGCTGCCCGCCGCCGGGTGCGAGGCGCCGTCGTCCGCCGCCGGGTGCGAGGCGCCGTCGTCCGCCGCCGGGTGCGAGGCGCCGTCGCCCGTCGCCGGGTGCGTGCCGCCGGAGCTGCTGGCTCGGCTGCGGGCTGTGGGGGAGCGGGTCCAGGGCCGGGCCGGCGGCCCGCAGGACGTGGAATGGGCGGTCGACCGCTCGGGCACGCTGTGGCTGCTGCAATCGCGGCCGATCACCACCCTGTTCCCGGCGCCCCCGCCGGCCGCCGGGCCCGGGCCCCGGGTGTACGTCGAGTTCGGGCACGTACAGGGCATGCTGCAGCCGGTGACGCCGATGGGGCTGTCCACCCTCAAGGCGCAGATCGCCGGGATGCTGGCGGCGCTCGGCATCCGGGCCGAGATCGTCGACATCGGCGGGCGCCTCTACGGCGACCTCACCGAGCAGGCGCGGCACCCGGCGGCCCGCAAACGGCTGATCAAGATGATGGCGGTCGACTTCGGTCCCCGGGCGCAGGCGGCCATGACGCACGTGCTGGCCGATCCGCGGTTCGCCCCGCGAAAGGGTGCCGCCCCCGGCGCGGCCGTGCCGTCGCTGGGCATGGCCGTCCGCGCGGTGACCGGGATCGTCCGCAGCCTGGCCCGTCCCGAGGCGGCGCGGGCGCGGGTGGGCCGGGCCGTCGACCGGATGCGGCTCGACGCGGCTCCGCCCGGCGACCTGCGCACCGCCGCGGACCGGTTGCGCTTCCTGCGGGCGCCGGGCGCTGCGGGCGGCGCGGACGCCATCACCTGGCCGATCGTGGCCGGCATGCTCGCCGCCGCCCTGCCGCAGCAACTGCTCAAGGGCATCGCCACCGCCGACGAGATCCAGGCCGTCCTGGCCGGGATGCCGCACAACGTCACCATCGAGATGGACCTGGCGCTGTGGCGGCTCGCCGGCGGCGCCGCGGCGCACCGCGACCTGCTGCTCGGCACACCGCCGGACGAGCTTGCCGCCGGATATCGGTCCGGCACGCTGCCGGAGTTCGGCCTGGCTGCATTCCTTGACAGGTACGGCCACCGCGGCGTGGCCGAGGTCGACGTCGGCGTGCCACGCTGGGCGGACGACCCGGCGCCGGTCTTCGCCATGATCGCCAACTACCTGCGCGTCACCGACCCGGAGCAGGCCCCCGACCGGCGCTTCGCCCGGGCCGCCGCGACGGCCGAGGCCGCCCTGGACAACCTCGCCGCGCGGGCCCGCCGCCGCCGTCCGGTGCGCGGGCGCCTCGCCGGGTTCCTGCTGCGCCGCGCCCGGTCCCTGGCCGGCCTGCGGGAGACGGGCAAGTTCGCCGGCCTGTACCGGCTCCGGGAGATGCGCCGGCAACTGCTGCTCCTCGGCGCCGACCTCACGGCCGCCGGGCGCATCGACGAGCCCGGCGACATCATGTTCGTGACCCTCGACGAGGCGGACACCGCCGCCGACCTGCGGGAGCTCGTCGCCGCCCGGAGGCTGGTGCACCGGCGGGAGTCGCGCCGCCGCAGGGTGCCGGTCGCCCTGCTGTCGGACGGCACCGACGTCGAGGCCCTGCTCGCCGCGCCGGCCGGGGTCGGCGGTGTGTTGTGCGGCGTCGGGGCGTCGCCGGGCCGGGTGACCGGGCCGGCCCGGGTCGTCCGGGACCCGGGCACCGCCCGCATCGAACCGGGCGACATCCTGGTGGCGGCGACCACGGACCCCGGCTGGACGCCGCTGTTCCTCACCGCCGCCGCCCTGGTGACGGAGACCGGCGCCATCATGGCCCACGGGCCCACGGTGGCCCGCGAGTACGGCCTGCCCGCGGTGATCTGCGTGCCCGGCGCCACCGACAAGATCACGACAGGGCAGCTCATCACGGTGGACGGCGCCGCCGGAACGGTGACGCTGGTGTCCTGAGCCGTCGTCCCGGTGCTGCCGGGATCGGGCCGCTGGTGTCCTGAGCCGTGGTCCCGGGCGCCGCTGGGATCGGGCCGCCAGAGCCCGGGGTCGATCTCAGGTAAGCGCTTGCCTAGATCGATGATTGTTGATTTGATGGCGTCCATGACGCTTGATCGCAGGTTGCTGCTGCGCGCCGCCGTCGGTGGCGCTGTCGCGGGTGGGTTGGGGTTCGCCGGGCCGGCCGCGGCGGGCGACGACCGCTCCGCGCGACGACGGACGATCTATGTGGCCGGTGACTCGACGGCGGCGACGTACGCCGTCGCGGACGTCCCCCGGGCCGGCTGGGGGCAGGCGCTGCCGGTCTTCCTGCGGCCCGAGATCCGCGTGGTCAACGAGGCGCTCTCCGGGGCCAGTTCGAAGAGCTTCGCCGACCTGGGCCGGCTCGACCGCATCCTCGCCGCGATCCGCCCCGGCGACCTGCTGCTCGTCTCCTTCGGCCACAACGACGAGAAGGTCGCGGACCCGGCGCGTTACACCGAGCCCTGGACGACGTTCCAGGAGTATCTGCGCCGCTACCTGGACGGTGCGCGGGCCGGGGGAGCGCTGCCGGTGCTGGTGACCCCGGTCGAGCGGCGGCGCTTCACCGCCGACGGCACACCGTACCTGTCGCACGGGGAGTATCCGGACGCTATGCGTGCGCTGGCCGCCGACACCGGCACGCCGCTGATCGACCTCACCGCGCTCTCGTTCGCGCTGTGGGGTGAGCTCGGGGTCGAGAAGAGCAAGGGCCACTTCCTGTGGCTGGATGCCGGGACGTCACCGAACTATCCCGACGGGGTGGCCGACAACACGCACTTCCAGGCGCACGGCGCGATCGAGGTGGCGAGGCTCGTGGCGGCGGCGGGCCGGATGCTGCCGGATCGCGACCGCCGGGCCCTGTGCGACCCCGACATCCCGGACGACGTCCTGGTGTGGCCGGCGACCCGGCCGGCGGAGAGCTGAGAAACGCGGCCGGGCAGCGATTGATGCGACGTCGCTGCCCGGCCGGTACTGCCTACTTGGTCAGCGTGACCCGGTAGACGCGCTTCTGCGTGCCGTCCTCACTGGTGATCGTGATGGTCGCCGTACGGTTGCGCTCGGTCGGCTGGCGCACCACGACCGTGGCGTACGGGTCGGCGGCCACCGCCGCGACCTTCGGCAGCTTGCCGCGGACCCGCACCGAGTACGACGTGCGGCTCGCGATGAACCCGGGAATCGGGACGCCGGAGAGCGTGATGCCGCCGGCGTTCGCGTCCGACGATGTCCCGGGGCCCGCCCCGTAGACCTCGATCTCGCTGATCGTCATGTGCTGGTTCGTCGGCGCCGTGAGCACCACCCGGACCGCGTCCGTCGTGGCCACCGCCGCGGCCGAGACCACCGGGGCGGTGTCCGTGCCGGTCGGGACGGTCACCGCGGCACCGGCGTCGGACCAGACGCCCTGCGCGTCGCGGGCCTGCACCTGCAGGCTCTGGGCGTAGCTGTTCCCGCCGTCGCGGTAGAAGTAGGTGACCACCCGGGTCACGGGCTGCCGCTGGGCGAGGGTCACCGTGAGCGTGTCGCCGGCGTTCTTCGGCCCGGACTGCCAGTTCGACCAGGCCTTGTCGGTCAGCACGCCGTTGCGCAGGCCGGCGGCGGAGTAGCCGGGCTCGGTGAAGGTCGCGGTGACTTCGGTGGTGTCCACCCGCTCCTCGCCCGGCAGGGTGATCTGGACCCGGACGGTCGCCGGGAGGGTACGGCCGTCCCCGGCGTCGGCGCCTCCGGTCAGGGTGACGACACCGAGCTTGTCGAACGCCCCGGCGGCCGGCTGCCGCCACACCACCGGACGCTCGACGTTGACGCCGCGTTTGCCCACCGCGGTGACGGTGGCCGGCAGCTTCGGCTGGCCGCCCACGAAGGTCTTGGCCCGGCCCGGCTTGGTGTAGACGAGGGTGTCGACCTCGACCGTGGCCCGGGCGCGGTGGGTGATACCGAGGGCGTCGGTGGCCAGGCCGAAGACAGTTACGCTGCTCGGCCGCTTCCAGGCCGAGGCCGACGGCAGCCGCCAGATGACCGGCAGGGCTCCCCGCGCGCCGTCGCGGCGGGTCGGCACGACGGTCGCCGGCAGCGTCGGGGTGACGCCGGGAACGGTGAACGCCGAGGTGTGCTCGATGCCCAGCACCGTCTCGTCGACGATCTGCCAGCGCTGGTTGAAGCCCGAGTTGGCCAGCCAGGTGGAGACCGCCGCACCGTCCTGGGTGGCCTGGCCGCCGACCTCCAGCAGCCGCTTGGTGGCGACGTTGACCAGGGTGTACGTCCCGTCGCCGGTGGTCGACATGATCCACTGGGCCGACGTGGCGGGTGCCTTGACGGCGGGCACCAGGGTCACCGCCCCGTCGACGACGGCGAGCTGGCGGTCGCCCTTGGCGGTGCCGAGGGCGTACCGGTTGCGGTTGTCGGTGCCGGCGGAGAGCGGGGTGAGGTTCCACAGCTGCGCGGCGCTGAGGGCGTCGTCGGTGCGGATCACGGTGCCGGCGCCGGTGGCCGCCGGGGTGAGCGACTTGCCGCTCTGGAAGCCCCGCAGCCGGTAGACGTGCTTGTCCTGCACGAGGGCGGCGTCGGACGCGACCCCGGAGACGCCGGTGACCAGCAACGACGTCACGGACTCGGCCGGGACCAGCACCGACGCCGCGTTGTCGCGGACGGCGATCGGGGCGCCCTTCTTCAGCGCTCCGCTCGCGCTGGTGAAGACCGGTGTCACGGTGGCCTTCGAGGAGACCGTACCGAAGGCCGAGAGGTCGAGCCGGACCGTGCGGGCCTGCTTGGTGTCGTTGATGTGCACGACGGTGGCCCGCTTGCCGGTGGCGACGGCGGCGACGCTGGAGGTGTCGCCGACCTTGATGAGCCGGTCGCCGGGGCGGATGTAGTGGGTGAAGTTACGCACCGTGTTGAACTTGGTGTTGGTGTAGATCGGGCACGTCTTCAGCGTGTCCGTGGCGGTGCAGTTGAACGGCAGCTGGATGCTGCCCCAGTTGGCGCCCGCGGCGCTCTCGCCGCCGGGCTTCATGTTGTCGTAGTCCTCGACCGGCTGCCAGAAGACCCAGGCCGTGGGCTCCAGCTCGCGCAGGTCGTCGATCATGCGCTGGGCCATGCCCAGGCCGGGGGTCATGCTGGTGAAGTTCTGCCCGTTGCCCCAGGAGCCCTCGACCTCGCTCATCCAGAGCGGCTTCTGCTCGCCCTTGGCGATGTCGCGGACGGTGGTGCGCTGGCCGGTGCCGTACGTGTGCACGTTGAGCTGCGAGACCAGGGCCCGGACGTCGTCGGGGTAGGCGTTCCAGTTCCTCTCGAACGTGCCGGGGTTGGTCTCGTCCATCGCGGAGATCTTGGTGTGGCTGCCCAGGGCGGTCAGCTTCGCCGCCAGTGCGCTGATCACCTGCTGCTGCAGGGCGGGACCGGCGTGCGCGCCCTCCTGCCCGCCGCCGACCGGGTTGCCGTCGGCGCCCAGCCGGGTGCCCCAGTAGGTGGTGTTCGGCTCGTTGAGCGGGTCGATCGTGTCGATCTTGATGCCGTGCGCCTTCTCCAGCTCCTGGTTGACCCGGGCCAGGTAGGCGGCGAAGTCGTTCACCGTGCTGCTGCGGATCTGGTCCTTGCTGGAGTCGAGGCCGCCGGAGACGTAGCCGCTGTTGGTCTGGAAGTACGGCGGCGAGTTGCTGAACGTCTCCCAGTGGGTGATGTCCTTCTTGATCCGGTCGATCCACCAGCGCTGGGTCTTGTCGGCGTCCAGGTTCCAGTGCGCCGGGTCGGCCGGGTTCCACCAGTCGACGTCCGTCCGGGTGGTGCCCGCGGGCGCCTGCCACCAGCCCGGGACGGCACCGCCGGGGCGCAGGTAGCCGGGTACGTCGGGGGCGTTGCCGCCGCCGATGTTGTAGCGCGCGATGTTGAGGTTCAGCCCCTGCTTGCCGAAGACCATGTCGGCGAGCTTGTTGCGGATCTCGGCGGGGTAGCCGCCGGTGGCGTTGGCGAACCAGACCAGGCTGGTGCCCCAACCCTCGAACTCCTGGCCCTGGTATGACGGGTCGGGGCGCACGGTCACCGTCGGGGTGGCGACGGGCGCGGCCGAGATGGGTACGGCCGCCTCGGGCGCGGCGGTCCGGGCGCTGCCCGGCGCCGGCAGGCCCAGCGTGAGCGCGGTCGCGGTAAAGGTGGCCGCCAAACTCCGGGCGGTGAGTCGTCTTCTCATCGTGGAGGGTTCTCCTTGGCTACGCGGACCCGTTTCGGGAGTGTGACAACCGACCCGGCGCGGCAATGTTTACGCAAACATGCGGGATGGTGTGGTGATGCTCTCAGTCGTCCCGGAGGGCGTCAAGACGCTGCTGGCCTCAGCGGTTGCAAGCCGGTCGGCTCCTCGATGCGATGGGTCGACAGCCAAATGACATCGATACGTCACCGAGAGGACATCTCGCAAAGATCGATCATGGACGTTGGTGGCATCTCCCGAGGGCCTCACCGCGGGAGGCCGACAAGGGCTGACCGGGAGTTCGACGTGCGGGCGCACCGGGGCGATCTTTAGGGTGATGCCATGCCAGCATCGTTGAGTTCCGCCAAGACCCGGGCCGCGCTGAGCACGTCGGCGCGCATATCCCTGCAGATGCTGGTGATCCTGGTGATGACCGGGGTGACGCTGTGGCTGCTGGGCAAGATGTGGTCCGTGCTCTGGCCGCTGGTGGTGGCCCTGCTGCTGACCACGCTGACCTGGCCGCTGACCCGCTTCCTGCGCCGGCACCGCTGGCATCCCGCGCTGGCCGCGTCGACCGTGACCGTGGTGTCGCTGCTGGTCGCGGCGGGCATCGTGGTCCTGATCGCGGTGCCGGTGGCGTCGCAGTCCGGCAAGCTGGCCGACGGCGTGGTCGACGGCATCCAACAGGTGCGGGAGTGGGCCGCCGGCCCGCCGCTGAACATCGGCGACGCCCAGGTCAACACCGCCTTCGACGCGGCCATCAACCGCATCCAGGACAGCATCGGCAGCATCGTCACCGCCACGGTCACCGGGGTGGGCACCGTGGTCAACGGCATCGTCACCACGGTGCTGGCGATCTTCCTGATGTTCTTCTTCCTCAAGGACGGCCCACGCTTCCTGCCGTGGCTGACCCGGCAGCTGCCCGGCCGGCTCGCCGTCGACGTGCCGGTGGTGGCCTCGCGCAGCTGGGAGACGCTCGGGGCGTTCGTGCGGTCCCAGGCGTTCGTCGGCCTGCTGGACGCCGTCTTCATCGGCATCGGCCTGTGGATCGTGGGCGTGCCGCTGGTGCTGCCGCTGGCGGTGCTGACCTTCGTGACGGCCTTCGTGCCCATCGTCGGTGCCCTGTTCGCCGGGCTGGTCGCCGTGCTGATCGCGCTGGTGTTCAACGGGCCCACCGACGCCCTGATCGTGCTGGCCATCATCGTGGCGGTGCAGCAGCTCGAGGGCAACGTGTTCCAGCCGATGGTGCAGAGCCGCGGCCTGGGCCTGCACGCCGCGGTGATCCTGCTGGCGGTGACGCTGGGCGGCAGCCTGGCCGGGATCGTGGGCAGCCTGCTGGCGGTGCCGGTCGCCGCGCTGGTCGCGGTGCTGTGGAACTACCTGCGCGAGCAGCTCAGCGACCCCGACCCGGAGCCGGACGTCGTCGAGGAGGACATAGCGGTGCAGTGACCGCGGTCACACTGGGGCTCTGCTGGCAACCTCCAGGCCGTCCACGGCCACCCGTTGTTGTTCAACACGGACCTGGAGGAACAGACGGATGGAACCCGACATGGTCACCCGCCCTCGCGGCCGGCGGCGCACCGCACTGATCGGCGGGTTCGCCGCCGTCGTGGTCGCGGCGGTGGGTGTCGCCGCGACCGCGTTCGCCGGCAGCACGTCGCTCAGCGACAACTTCGAAGACGGCGACACGGCGGGCTGGTCGAAGTCCGGCGGTTCCTGGTCGGTGGTCAGCGACGGCGGCAAGGTGCTGAACCAGGCCAACGCCGGCAGCGAACTGGCCCGGATGTTCGCCGGCGACCAGGGCTGGACCGACTACACCCTGCAGGCGCGGGTGCGCCCCGGCGCCCTGACCGCCGCCGGTGCCGCCGTCGGGCTGGCCGCCCGGGCCACCGGATCGAGCCAGTTCCAGCGCCTGGTGCTGGTCCCCGGGGCGGCCCGGATCGAGGAGGTCCGCGGCTCGAACGTGACCACCCTGAGCACCGTGGCGCTGACGTCCGCCGCGACCGGCTGGCACCAGCTGCGGCTCGACGTGATCGGCACGCGGGTCCGCGGCTTCGTCGACAACGTCGCGGTGGGTGACGTCAGCGGGCGTGCGCTCAAGGCCGGCCGGGTCGGGCTGCTGACGGTCCACGCGTCCGCCTCCTTCGACGACGTGTCGGTGAGCGCGCCGGTGCCGACCCCGGCGCCGACCGCGACCCCCACCACCCGGCCGCCGACGGCCACCGTCGCGCCGGCCACCACCGCGCCGACCACCGCGCCGACGACGGCGCCGACGAAGGTGCCGACCTCCAAGCCGGCCACCACCGCGCCGACCTCGACGCCGGCCTCCACGCCCACCTGGCCGACCCCGGTGCGCACCGAGACGCTGACCGAGACGAAGAAGGTGACCGGGCCGTTCGACGGCGGCAACGTGCGCTTCATCGGCGGCGCGGCGCTGGGCGACGGCGGCCAGGGCGAGGGCCAGGCCCCGATGTTCCAGCTCGCCGACGGCGCGACCCTGTCGAACGTGATCATCGGGACGCCGGCCGCCGACGGGGTGCACTGCCTCGGCACCTGCACGCTGCGCAACGTGTGGTGGCAGGACGTGGGCGAGGACGCCGCCACCTTCAAGGGCACCGCGGCGGGCCAGACCATGACCATCGACGGCGGCGGCGCGATGCACGCCTCGGACAAGACCTTCCAGCACAACGGCCCCGGCACCATGATCATCAAGAACTTCCAGGCCGCGGACATCGGCAAGCTGTACCGCTCCTGCGGCAACTGCAGCAAGCAGTTTGCCCGCCACGTCCAGGTGTCGAACGTGACCGTCACGGTCCCGCTCAAGGCGCTGGTCGGCATCAACCCGAACCTCGGCGACACCGCGAAGATCAGCGACGTCACGGTGGTCGGCGGCACCACCAAGACGGTGATCTGCGCCAGCTTCAAGGGCGTCACCAGCGGCGAGCCCACCGAGGTCAGCAAGGTCCCGGACGGCGTGAGCTGCGTCGCCACCGGCATTGTGCTGAAGTGACCTGAAGCGGGGGCTCGACGGTCGCGCCCCCGCTTAGTAGAAGTCCCCCCGCAGCTCCAGCTCGGCGGCCCGGTCCGCGGTCGTGGCGTGCACCCGGTAGGTGTCGTCACCCGCGTCCCGGCCGCCGTCGTCGTAGGAGTACTTGGCGGCGAAGACATACGTGCCCTCGGCGAGGGTGCCGCCGGCCAGCTCGAAGCGGTAGACCAGCGCGTCCCGCTCCCGGACCACCGTGGTGTCGATCCGCGCGCCGGTGACGTCGTGGACCGCGCCCTGGTCGGTGAGGCCGGGGGTCAGCGCCACCCGGACGGTCAGCGCCAGCGCGCTGACCGGCTCGCGGACCTTCACAGTGATGTCGCTGCGCCCGGCGGTGGTGCCGCTGTCCGGGTCGATCGACCCGTCGGACCAGAGCGCCTGCTGACCCTTACCGGCGTCGTCCTTTTTCTGAGTCTGCGCCGGGGACGCTTTCGGCGATGGGGTCACGGTGGGTGCGGCCGGCGTGGTCGGGGCCGGCGTGGGCGCCGTCCGGGTCGCGGCGGGTGGCGCGACGGGCTCGACGGTGGGCTCCGGGCCGTCGGCCAGCGCCCAGCGGGCGACGCCGCCGACACCGAGGATGGTGGCCACCGCCAGCGCGGAACCGGCCAGGCGCCACGCCTGGCCCGCCCGCGGGCGGTCGGCGACCGGCGCATCGGCGCGGTGCAGTGCGATCCGGTTCAGCATGGCGGTCCGGTCGGGCTGGTGCCCGGCGGCGACACTGCCCAACCGGGTACGCAGCTCAGGCTCGGACAGCTCCGGATAGCTCCTCACCGGGCCGCCGCCCAGCCGCCGGGGCGCGTGGCTTCGTGGCTTGTCATCGGGCCGCCTCCCAGCCGCTGAGGCGTGCGACCCCGGGTGTGCCGTCGAGCAGCTCCGACAGCTGCCGCACACCGCGCGAGGTCCTGCTCCGCGCGGCACCGGCGGAGATCCCCAGCGCCCGCGCCACCTCGTCCTCGGTGAGCCCGAACGCGTACCGCAGCACGACGCAGACCCGGCGCCGGTGCGGCAGCCGGCGCAGCGCACCGCACACCTCCGTGCCCGCAACCTCGTGCCGGCGCCGGACCGCGACCTCGTGCCTGGGCACCGGCCCGCGCCGGATCGCGCCGAACAGGCCGCGCCGTCCGCTGTCCCGGGTCGCGGTGGCCACCAGCCCCCGGGCGTAGGCCGCCGGATCGTCGTCACCGACCCGGGGCCAGTGGCGCCGCACCTGGCAGAGCGCGTCGGCGGCCAGGTTGTCGGCGGCCGTGGCGTCGCCGCTCAGCAGGTATGCCAGCCGGGACAGGTCGGCGTGCTGACGCTCGAAGAACGCGGCGAAGGTAGCGCCGTCACCGGACATCGGCACCGCCTCCTCCCCGCCCCCGGGATCCCGGGAAGTTCGGGCCCGCCGCGATGACCGTAGAGGCCAGGCCGCATCCGGGCAATGCGACCGGCCTGGCGTCAGCTCAGCGGCAGAACCCGGGCGATCTTGATCGAGGTGCTCGTGCCGCCGGCGGCCGGGTAGGCGGCGCTGCCGTCGGCGTACGACTTGAACGCCTGGTAGCTGTGATCCCGCGCCGCGATCTTGAACTGCTTGCCCACCGCCTTGCCGCTGCCCGCGTCGTACACCTGCGCCAGCATCGCCGTACCCGACTCCCAGCTGAGCAGCATCCGGCCGGAGCCGTACCGCACCAGGTGCGGATGCGCGGCGCGCGCCGCGGTCTTGACCGTCTGGTCGGCCTTGCCGCCGGCGAAGTGCGACAGGCGCACCTGCCCGCCCTGGCTCCACGCGGTCCAGTAACCCTTGGTCTTGGCCAGCACGAGGTCGCCGCCGAACAGGCTGCCGTCGCACGCGCCGGCTGCCACGGTGCGGTAGGGATTCGGCTGGGCGATCCGGCACGCGTTGTCGGTGGCGCACACCATCGCGAAGCGTTTGGCGCGCGGATCCCAGACGATCCGCGAGGTCCAGGAATGGCTGCAGCCCACCTCGAAGCTGCCGTGCCCGCCGACCAGCGCGCCCTTGGCGTTGACCACCTGCATCCGGTCACCCTCGTGGATGTCGACGCAGCTACCGTTCTTGACGGTGATGGCGACGCCGAAGTAGGCCGCGTAGTTGGTGCCGTCGGTGGCGAGCCGGCCGTGGTGCTGATACCACCAGATGAACCGGGCGCCGTCGTCGAAACCGCCGCGCTTCGCGGTCAGGTTGGTGACCTGGCGTTCCCAGACCTGCTTGCCCGAGGTGTTGAACCGGATCATGTGCATGGTGTTGCACGGGCTGGCGGTGCCGCCGCAGAGCGGGCCGGTGTGGCAGGCGCCCCGGCGGGTGAGCAGCAGGACGCCGCCCGTGCTGTCGGCCTGGACATCCTGCAGGTCGATCCCGGCGAAACTGGTCGGCGTACCGATCAGGCGGTCGTTGCAGTCGAGCTTGCCGAGGTAGACCCGGCTGTCGGTGCCCCGCCACGCCAGCCAGGACCCGCCGGCCGGGGTAGCCGCGATGGCCATCGGCAACGGGTCGGTGTCACCCTCCGGGCCGTACCCGGTGACCCGCTTGCCGACCTTGACCTCGGTGACCTTCGCCGCCGGCGCGGCGGAGGCCTTCCTGCCGCAGGGCCCTGCGGCCTTCGCCGCAACCTTCGGCGCGGTGGTGCTGGAAGCGGCGGGCGGCGCGGCGGCGACCGACGGCACGGGTACGGCCCCAGCGGCCGGAGCCGCATCCGCGCCGGCTGCCGTACCCGGGGCGGAGGAACCGCTCGACGAGCCGGCAGCAGACCAGGGGAGCCCGAGCCGCTTGCCGGCGTCCGCCGGTAGCACGAAGGCGGCGAGGGCCGCGGCGGCTACAGTGCCGAGGACGACCCCGAACACGGCAAGTCGGAAGGCGGTCGAGCGGCGCTTCCGATGCCCGGCCGGCGGCGCGGGGGTACTGGGATCCATGTGCCTCACCTGTCAACGGGGGTTGCCCGGCAAAGCAGGGCGGCGGGGGCGGCCTGCCGGAGATGCCGTGACAGTTTGCCGGACCGGCGGCCGGGTGGCCCGGATCGACGGCGAACAGCGACATACCCCACTGGCTGGCAACCTTTCGGCTCCGACGACCCACTACACAGCCACCACCAGTACCGGTCGTCCGTCCGATCACGACCGCCTCGAGAGCTCGCACGGCCAGGGCCGTCGCCAGCGCCTGACTTCCTGCCCGGGTGATCCCGCGCCGGGTTGCCCCGGACGGCCCCGGCGTCGTATCTTGCGGCCCGGTATCGATCAAGAGGGAGACCAAGCGTGTACGAACAGCAACCGCCGCCGCCCGACCGCACCGCCGGATCCGCGATCGCCGTCACGCTCAAGTACCACCCGCTCGCGTTCCTGCTCGGATTGTTCAAGCCGCAGACACAGCTGAACGGGCACGTTGCCGCGACCGCGTGGGGTCGGCAGGTGCTGCCTGTCCCGCCCGGGCGGTACCACCTGCACGTCCACGTGCCGTACCTGCTGCCGCCCCAGCTTGGCCCGGCCGACCTGACCGTCGACGTCTATCCGGGGCAGGTCGTCGAGCTGGAGTATCGGGCGCCCATGGTCGCCTTCACGAAGGGGGCGCTGGGCGCGCCGCCGCAGAAGTATCCCGGCATGCCGGTGATGATCGTGCTGATGGTGATCATGCTGATCTTCCTGGTCTGCATCTGCGGCGGTGTGATCGCCGGGGCGGTCTCCGACAGCTCGTCGTCGAGTCTGCCTGCCTTCGACGCTGTCCGTCAGGTGGCCGGGGTGCTGCTGCGCTGAGCTCGTGACGGTAGGTCGTCCGGCCCGGTCGCCAGCAGATCGATGTCGGGATGGTGGGTTCGCACCATGAACTCGTACAGCGGATGTGAGCTGGCGTGCCAGTGCCGCTCGGCGGAGGTGACGTCGAAGACGAGGACGCGGTGCGGAAGCCTGCCGGCGTGCTCCAGCGGCGCACACAGCCCGCCGTCCACGATGTCGGTGAAGCCGAGCATCGTGTACTGCCGGACCAGTCCCGGGGTGCGGGCCCCGATGACTATCCAGCGCACCTGCCGGGCCAGGCAGGTGAGGTAGACGGCCTTCATCAGCGCGAGGCGCAGCGTCGGGTCGCGGCGGCGTGGCACGACGGCGAGGCGGGTGACCTCGGCGGCCACTCCTGCCCGCAGCTGCTCGGGCAGCGGCACGGCCCGCTCGATCTGCAGCGGTCGGTCGGTGTTGGCGACGATCCGCACCGTGCCGACCGGCGTGTTGGCGACCTTGCTGCGGGCGATCACCACCGTGGTGTCCGGCTTGGCGTCGAGGTCGTCCGGGGCGACGACGGCCCGGCCGAGTTCGGGGGCCTGCTCACCGTACGCCGTGGCCCGGACCTCGCATGCCGCCGCCACATCAGCGTCGCCCCGCGCGACTCGGACGGTGAACGCGAGCCGGTGGGACGTCCCCATGGGCTGACCGTAGTCGATCCACCCCGGCCCGAGGCCGAGGGTTGGACAGGGTTGGACAGGCACCGGTTTCGGTCAGCGGGTCGCGGTCAGGTATTCCAGCACGACGTCGCCGAGCATGGTGCGGTAATGCTCGCGGCGCGCCGGGTCGAGCATGTCCCGCTTGAAGATCGCGTTGAAGGTGTATCGGTTGGCGGTGCGGAAGACGCAGAACGCGCTGATCAGCATGTGGACGTCGATGGGGTCGACGTCGGCGCGGAAGCAGCCCGCCGCGCTGCCGCGCTCGAGGATGCGGGTCAGCGTCTCCAGCGCCGGCTCGGCCAGGCCCGGCAGGATCTCCGAGCGGGCGATGTGCCGGGCGCGGTGGATGTTCTCGATGCTGACCAGCCGGATGAAGTCGGGATGCGACTCGTGGTGGTCGAAGGTGAGCGCCGCGAGGCGCCGGATCGCGTCGACCGGGTCGAGATGTTCCACGTCGACCTGTTGCTCCAGGGCCCGGATGCCACCGTATGCCTGCTCGAGAACCGCCAGGTAGAGCTTTTCCTTGCCGCCGAAGTAGTAGTAGATCATCCGCTTCGTCGTGCGGGTCTTCGCGGCGATCTCGTCGACCCGGGCGCCGGCGTAGCCCTTGTCGGCGAATTCGTGGGTGGCGACGGCGAGGATTTCCGATCGGGTGCGCTCGGGATCCCGCGTGGCGGGCGCCGCGGCTTCCGAGGCCGGCGTCTGCGTGGCCAATGGCCCTCCCATCGGAGAAGTGGATTCACCATAGTCCCGGGCGCCCGGACCCGATTGAGCGGTGGCTCACAGTTAAGTCAGTCACTTGACTTAATATGGACAACTCGGTTAGCTGTGCCGAAACAGCGCCGAGAGGGGTACCTGCGTGGCCACGAAGGAACTGGGCATCGACCCGAACGCCCTGCGGGCGAAGTACCGGGCCGAGCGTGACCGCCGGATCCGGCCCGACGGCAGCGGCCAGTACCGGCGCGCGGCGGGGGAGTTCGGCTACTACGCCACCGATCCGTACACCGAGCGGAGCGAGCGCGCGCCGCTGTCCGACCGGGTCGAGGCCGTGGTGATCGGCGGCGGCCTCGGCGGGCTGCTGGCCGGTGCGCGGCTGCGCCAGGCCGGGGTCGAGGACGTACGGGTGATCGAGGAGGCCGGCGACGTCGGCGGCACCTGGTACTGGAACCGCTACCCCGGCATCCACTGCGACATCGAGTCCTACGAGTACATGCCGCTGCTGGAGGAGGTCGGCTACGTCCCGAAGTGGCGGTACGCGCCCGGCGAGGAGATCCGCCGGCACGCCGTCGCGATCGCCAGGCATTTCGACCTCTACCGCGACGCGATGTTCCACACCCGGGTCACCGAGCTGCGCTGGGACGACGACGCCGGCGAGTGGCAGGTGCGCACCGACCGCGGCGACGACTTCCGGGCCTGCTACGTCGTGGTCTCCTCCGGCACGCTGACCCAGCCGAAGCTGCCGGGCATCCCCGGGATCGAGACATTCCGGGGGCACACGTTCCACACCAGCCGGTGGGACTACGGCTACACCGGCGGCGACCAGAACGGCGGCCTGCACAAGCTGGCCGGCAAGCGGGTCGGCGTGGTGGGCACCGGGGCGACCGGCATCCAGGTCATCCCGCACCTGGGCCGCGACGCCCAGCACCTGTACGTCTTCCAGCGCACGCCGTCCTCGGTCGACGTCCGCGACAACCGGCCCACCGACCCGCAGTGGGCGGCGTCCCTGAAGCCGGGCTGGCAGCAGGAGCGGATGGACAACTTCCTGACCGTCGTCACCGGTGGCAAGGCCGACACCGACCTCGTACAGGATGGCTGGACGAGCACCGCCGGGCTGCAGCGCACGTTCCTCACCGGGACCGACTCTCCGCTGAGCGACGAGGAGCTGGAGCTGGCCGACTTCGCCAAGATGAACCAGATCCGCGCCCGCGTCGACGAGACTCTCGAGGACCCGGCGACGGCGGAGCTGCTGAAGCCGTGGTACCGGTACATGTGCAAGCGGCCCACGTTCAGCGACCTGTATCTGCAGACGTTCAACCGGCCGAACGTCACCCTCGTCGACACCGCCGACCACGGCGGCGTCACGGCGATGACCGAGAACGCCGTGGTGGTCGGCAATCGCTCCTATGTGGTCGATTGCGTCGTCTTCGCCACCGGCTTCGAGGTCGGCCTCTCCGGCGTCGTCTCCGGCACGTTGCCGGTCTACGGTCGCGACGGTGTCCCGCTGCTAGGCGCGTGGGCGCAGGGCCCGCGGACGCTGCACGGCTTCTACAGCCACGGTTTCCCCAACCTGTTCCACCTCGGCTCGCTGCAGAACGCCGCGTCGGTGAACTTCATGCACGTGCTGCAGGAGCAGGCCGGGCACATCGGCGCGGTCGTCGCCGAGGCCCGCCGCCGCGGCGCTCGCTGGATCGAGCCCAGCGCGCAGGCCGAGCAGGAGTGGGTCGCCACCATCGCGGCCACGGCCCCGGACAACTACGCGTTCCAGGTCGAGTGCACGCCCGGCTACTACAACAACGAGGGCAAGCCCCGGCCGCGCAACTCCTCCTACGGTCCCGGGCCGGTTGCCTTCCACGATCTGCTGCGCCGCTGGCGCGCCGACGGCGGCATGGCCGACGTCCTGGTGCCTTCGACGAAGACACCGGCATGACCTCGCCCACCCGGTTCGATGCCACCGGGCGTCGGCACGTCACAAGTCCTCGGTGGACGGTCGACCGGCTGGTGCCGCCGAACCGGTTGTGGGGCGCGAACGGCATCGCCTTCGGCCCGGACGGGCGGCTGTACGTGGCGCAGTTCCTCGCCGGGCAGATCAGCGCCGTCGATCTGGACTCCGGCGACATCGAGACCGTGGTGCCGATCGGCGGCCCGGTGCAGTCACCGGACGACCTCGCGTTCGGTGCCGACGGATCGATGTACATCGCGGACCTCGTACCCGGCAAGGTCTGGCGCCGCGGCCCGGACGGCCGGCACACCGTGGTCGCCGATCGGCTGAGAAACCCCAACGGCATCACCTGCGTCGGCGACCGGTTGTTCGTCAACGAGATGGCGCTCGACGGCCGCCTCCTGGAGCTGTTCCCCGGCGGCGGCGACCCGGTCGTGCTCACCGGCGGCCTGGCGCTGGGCAATGCGATGCAGCTCGGCCCGGACGGCCACCTGTACTACCCGCACATGCTCAGCGGCCAGGTCTTCCGGATCTCGCCGGACGGCGGCACGCCCGAGCTGGTGGCCGACGCCGTGCACGAGCCGGTGGCGGTGCGCTTCGACCGCGGCGGGGTGCTGCAGGTGCTGTCGCGGGGCGCGGCCGGCATCGTGACCCGCGTCGACCTGTTCGGCTCCGGGGCGCGGCAGCTCGTGACCAGCGGGGTGGGCGGCCTGGACAACGCCGCCTTCGACGGCGACAACCGGATGTTCGTCTCGAGCTTCGCCAGCGGGGGAGTCACCGAGCTGCACCCCGACGGGCGTACGCGGGAAGTCGTGCCCCGGGGCCTGGACGGACCGTACGGGGTGACCGTCGACCTGGGCGGCACGGTGCACGCCGCCGACCACTACCGGGTGACGACCCCGGCCGACGGCGGCGAGGAGCTGATGACGTTCGTGCACGGCATCGTCGCGGCGGACGGCGTGCTGCACATGACGTCGCAATACGGCGACGTGCGCACCTACGACCCGGAGAGCGGGACCGTGCGGGTGCGGGCGCGGGGCCTGGACCGGCCCGCGGGCATCGCCGTACGCGCGGACGGCGCGCTGCTGGTCGCCGAGTCCGGCGCCGGGCGGCTGCTCGCCATCGGCGCCGACGACGCCGTCACCGTGCTCGCCGACGACCTCGGGGAGCCCATGGACGTCGCCGTCGGCGCCGACCAGCGGTGCTACATCAGCGACGCGCGCGCCGGTGCGGTCGTGCGCGTCGACGACCGTACGCCGATGGCCGAGGGTCTCGGGACGCCACAGGGCATGACCGTACGCGGCGACGAACTGTTCGTTGTGGACAGTGCCCACCGTAGGCTGATGGCCGTGCACCTCGTCACGGGGGAGACCCGGATCGACGCCGAGGACCTGCCGGTGGGCGCGCCGCCCGGCGTGCGCCGTCCCGATCCCGGGTTGTTCTGTCACGGCATGCCGGGCGTACCCCGGATGTTCGCCGGGCTCGCGCTGGACCCGGACGGCTCGCTCTGGCTCTCCGCCGACGGCGAGGGCAGCGTGCTGCACCTGACGGAGACCGCCCGGTGAGCCACCGCACCGTTCTGCAGGCTCTCAGCGGCCTGCTGCTCAGCCTGTTCATCGCGACGCTGAGCAGCACGGTCGTCGCGACCGCGCTGCCGAAGATGCTGCGCGAACTGCACGGCTCGCAGGCGCAGTACACCTGGGTGGTCACCGCGACGCTGCTGACCGCGACCGCGTCGACCCCGATCTGGGGCAAGCTGGCCGACCTGTTCAGCAAGAAGGTGCTCGTGCAGAGCGCCATCGTGGTCTTCATGGCCGGCTCGATCGCCGCCGGCCTGAGCCAGGACGCCGGGCAGCTCATCGCCTCCCGGGCGCTGCAGGGCATCGGGGTGGGCGGGCTGCAGGCGCTGGTGCAGATCGCGATCGCGGCGATGATCAGCCCCCGTGAGCGCGGCCGGTACAGCGGTTATCTCAGCAGCGTCACGGCGCTGTCCACGATCGGCGGGCCGCTGCTGGGCGGGGTCATCGTGGACACGTCGTGGCTAGGCTGGCGGTGGTGCTTCTTCATCGGCGTACCCATCGCGGTTGTCGCCCTGGTGCTGCTGCAGAAGACGCTGCACCTGCCGGTCGTGCACCGCGCCGGCGTGAAGATCGACTATCCGGGCGCGGCGCTGATCACCGCGGGGGTCAGCGTCCTGCTGATCTGGATCTCGTTCGTCGGCGACGCGTTCGCGTGGGTCTCCTGGCGCAGCGGCGCCATGGCCGGTGGGGCGCTGCTGCTGCTCGGCGCCGCGGTGTGGTGGGAGGGCCGGGCCGCGGAACCGGTCGTGCCGCTGGGCATCGTGCGGCAGCGCACCACCGCGCTGGCGATCCTCGGCAGCCTCGCCGCCGGCACCGCGATGTACGGGGCCGCGGTGTTCCTCAGCCAGTACTTCCAGGTCAGCCGCGGCCACAGCCCCACCGAGGCCGGGCTGCTCACGATCCCGATGATGGCCGGCATCCTGGTGGCCTCCATCGTGGCCGGGCGGCTGATCTCGCGGACCGGGCGGCTCAAGCCGTTCGTCGTCACCGGCGCCGTGCTGCTGACCGCGGGCTTCGCGGTCCTCGGGTTCACCGATCACAGAACGTCGTTGATCCTCATGGGTGTGGGCATGCTGGCCGTCGGCGCGGGTGTGGGAATGACGATGCAGAACTTCGTGCTGGCCGTCCAGAACGCCGTGCCGCTCAAGGACATCGGGGCCGCCAGCTCCACCGTCGCGTTCTTCCGGTCGCTGGGCGGCACGATCGGCGTCACCGTCCTGGGCGCGGTCCTCGCCCGCCAGGTCGGCGCGCAACTGCGGAACGGGGCTTCGCCCGAGGTCGCCTACGGCACGGCCACGGGCCACATCTTCTGGATCTCCGCGGCGGTCGCGCTGCTCGGTGTCGTCGCGGCCGTCCTGCTCAAGGCCGTCCCGTTGCGTACGAGCCTCGACCTGCCCGCCGCCGCCGAGGCGACCGCCGAGGCCGCCCGGAGCTGACCTCAGTCGCGGGTGACCGGGGCGAGCAGCAGACCCACGATCGCGTCGATCAGGCTGGTCGCTGTCTCGTCCCAGCCCGCCCCGGTGCCGTCGGCCAGTGCTCGTTCGTGCTCGGCGCACATGTGCACGACCATGGTGCGCACCATGTCCTTGCGGTCGGTGCGCACCTGGGCGGGCAGATCGGGCAGGCAGCGGTTCAGGCCGTCGATGGCCTGCCGGATGGTCGGCGAGTCCAGCACGTCGTCGATGACGACCGCGCGCAGCGTGGGATCGGTCATGAGCTGGGCGGCGAAGCGGGCATACCAGCTCGGCGCCGCCAGGGTGGCGAGATGCCGGGTGATCGGGCTCACGGTGCACACGACCCAGTCGCGCACCTGCCCGCTGCCGTCGTGCCGGGCGAGCAGCGGCCGGCGGATCTCGTCCATCGCACCGGAATGCTCCCGCACGATGGCGCGGATCAGGTCGGTCTTGGTCCCGAAGTGGTAGCCGACCGCGGCGTTGTTGCCCTGACCCGCGGCCTCGCTGATCTGGCGGTTGGAGACCGCGAAGACGCCCCGCTCGGCGAAGAGGCGCTCGGCCACCGCCATGATCATGCCGCGGGTGTGCTCGGCCCGCATCGTGTGGTATTTCATGGCCTCCCCGTCGCGTGCAGTATGCCTTCCGTGTCTCATGCGGGCGGCGGTCGCAGCTCGCCCGATCCGCGACGGACGAGGTCGGCCGGGATGACCGCGCGTACCGCCGGCGACGGATCGCCCTGAATGCGCGCCAGCACCAGGTCGGCGGCGGTGCGGCCGATCAGCGGTACGTCCTGGCGTACCACGGTGATCGCCGGATCGACCATGTCGGCCAACGGAAAGTCGTCGAAACCGATCAGGGCGATGCGGTGTTTCCAGCCCCGAGCCTGCAGCACGCGCATGGCGCCGACCGTGATGAGATTCTGCGCGGTGAACAGTGCCGTGGGTGGGTGAGTGCCATCGAGCATGGCGGCGACGGCCCGCGCCGCCGCGTCGACCCCCTTGAGATCCATGCACATCCATTCGTCGTGCCGCTGCAGCCCGGCCTCGGCCAGGCCTTCTAGATAGCCGGTGCGGCGCTCCTGGCTGGTCCAGATGGACTGCCGGCCGCCGAGGCAGGCGATGTGCCGGTGCCCGTAGGAAGCGAGTTGCCGGACTGCCTCCCGGGAGCTCTCCCGGTTTGTGGTGATGACACTGTCGGTGTGGCCGAACGTGGGTGGGCGGTCCACCAGGACCATCGGGGTGCCGTGCGAGCGTTCCTGCTGGAGATCGTCCTGCGGGCCACTGGCGGCCATGACGACCATGCCGTCCACCCGCCGGGCGGCGAGGGAGCCGAGCCTTTCCCGTTGCAGGTCGAGGTTGTCCTCCGCGCTGCCGGCGAGCACCAGCACCCGGTCGCGTTGCGCTCGTTCCTCCACCGCGCGCAGGAGCACGGAGTCGAAGGGATTGGACAGGTCGTCGACGAGGACGCCCAGCGTCGCGCTCAACCGGTCGGCGCGGCGAAGGCTGCTCGCGGTCAGATTCGGTCGGTACCCCAGTGCCTGGACTGCCTCGCGGACGCGGTGGACCACGTCGGCGCCGGCACCGCCTTGATCGTTGATCACCCGGGAGACCGTCTTGATGCTCACCCCGGCCAGGGCGGCGATGTCGCGCATCGTGGGCTCGGTGCGCCGCGCGGGTACCTGCGTCATGTGGCCATCATTTCCTTGAGGTTACGGTCTTGCTACAAGGGACTTGTCGCGATCGATTTCCCGCTGGTAACGTCAACGTTGACGTAGCGGCTGGACGCCCGGAACCGCACCCCACTATCGGGAGGTTCGCATGCGCCGCCGACTGGCCACGCCATATGCTGCCGCCGTGCTGACCGCCGCGATCATGGTCGGGGTGCCCTCGGCGTCGTCCGGGACAGCGCCCGGGCAAGGGCCGAGTGCCGCTCCGGCCTTCACCGAGCCCCACCGCCCGCAATTCCACTTCACCCCCGAGCGCAACTGGATGAACGACCCGAACGGACTCGTCTACCACGAGGGCGAATACCACCTGTTCTTCCAGTACAACCCCGACAGCGACCAGTGGGGCAACATGTCCTGGGGGCACGCGGTCAGCACCGACCTTGTGCACTGGCAGGAACTGCCGCTGGCCATCAGTCACGACGACGCGGAGATGGTCTTCTCCGGGAGCGCGGTCGTCGACCGCGAGAACACCGCGGGCTTCGGCACGAAGGACGAGCCGGCGATGGTGGCCGTGTACACCCGCGTGCCCAAGGCCGGCGGCAGCCAGGCGCAGTCGCTGGCCTACAGCACCGACCGGGGTCGGACGTGGACGAAGTACGCCGGCAACCCGGTCCTCGACATCGGCTCCGGTGAGTTTCGCGACCCGAAGGTGCAGTGGCACGCGCCCACCGAAAGCTGGATCATGGCCGTCGTCCTGTCCACCGAACGAAAAGTGCGGTTCTACTCCTCGAAGGACCTGAAGTCCTGGACGCACCTCAGCGACTTCGGCCCGGCCGGCGCGGTCGGCGGCGTCTGGGAGTGCCCAGATCTGTTCGAACTGCCGGTGGACGGCGAGACGGGCACGCGCAAGTGGGTGCTGGTCGTCAGCCTCAACCCCGGCGGCATCCAGGGCGGCTCGGCGACCCAGTACTTCGTGGGCGACTTCGACGGTACGACGTTCATCCCCGACGACGACGGCTCCTACACACCACCCGTCGGCTCTGTGGTGCAGGACTTCGAGGCCTCGGACTTCGCCGACTGGACGGCGACCGGGACAGCGTTCGGCCCCGGGCCGTCGGCGGGTGGCGTCGCAGGCCAGCAGGGGGTCACCGGATTCGTCGGCGAGCGCCTCGCCAACAGCTATCACGGCGGTGACGCCCCTACCGGCACCCTCACCTCGCCGGCGTTCACGGCCAGCACGCCCTACCTCAACTTTCTCGTCGGCGGGGGCAGACACCCGCACGATCCGGACGCCGTCACAGCGCCGGCCCCGACGCCGGCCGGCACCGTGCTCGCCGACTTCGAGGGCGGCTCCTACGGCCAATGGACCTCGACCGGCCGGGCGTTCGGCGCCGCGCCCGCCACCGGCGCCCTGCCCGGCCAGCAGCCGGTGTCGGGCTGGCTGGGCGGCGGGCTCGTCAACACGTTCGTCGAGGGCGACTCGACCGTCGGCACGCTGACGTCGCCCACGTTCACCATCGACAAGACATACCTCAACTTTCTCATCGGTGGCGGCTACCATCCGACGAGCGCCGGCAATCCGACCGTGGTCAATCTTCTCGTCGACGGGGACGTCGTCCGCACGGCCACCGCGGCCGACGCGGAGGCGCTGAACTGGGCCAGCTGGGATGTGCGCGACCTGGTCGGCAGCACGGCCCGGATCCAGGTCGTCGACGCCAACACCGGCGGCTGGGGTCACCTCAACCTCGACCACGTCGTGCTCTCCGACACCCGGGCCAGACCCGCCTCCACCGAAGCCTCGGTCAACCTTCTCGTCGACGGCGAGGTGGTGCAGAGCGTCACCGGAACCGAGAGCGGGGTCCTCGACTGGGCCCACTTCGACCTGCGCACGTACCAGGGCATGCAGGTCCAGGTTCAGCTGGTGGACAACAACACCGGTGGCTGGGGCCACATCATGGCCGACCGCTTCGTCGCCGCCGACTCGCCGGCCCGCTCGGCCGCCGAACGCGTGAGCTGGGTGGACTACGGCAAGGACTACTACGCCGCCATCTCCTTCGACAACGTGCCCGACGGCAAGCGCTACATGATCGGCTGGACGAACAACTGGCAGTACGCCGGCAACGTCCCCACCGCCGGATGGCGTGGTGCGATGAGCGTGCCACGGGAGACGGGGCTGCGCAGGATCGACGGGACGCTACGCCTGATCCAGCGGCCGCTGCCACAGCTGACCGAGCTGCGGGACGGCCCCGCGGTCACCGCCGAGAACCTGACCGTCCACGCGGATTCCACGCCGCAGATCCCCGGTGCCCTCGGCCGAGCCGTGGAGATCGAGGCGACGTTCACGCTGCGCGACGCCGCGCGGTTCGGGATCAAGGTCCACACCGGCTCCGGTCAGGAGACGGTCATCGGCTACGACCCGCCAACCCGGCAGGTGTACGTCGACCGGTCCCGGTCCGGTTCCGTCGACTTCAGCCGGGACTTCGCCGGCGTGCATCGCGCGCCGCTGGAGCCCCGGAACGGCACGGTGACGCTCCGGATCCTGGTCGACTGGTCGTCGGTGGAGGTCTTCGGCGGCCAGGGTCAGGTCGTGATCACCGATCAGGTCTTCCCCGACCCGAGCGGCGACGGGGTGCAGGTCTTCGCCGAGCAGGGCTCTGTCCAGCTCGACAGTTTCCAGCTCTGGCAGCTCCGGCCGTACCGGAACTGATCCGGCCTTGCCGTCAGGAGCCCAGCAGGTGCTTCTGCACCTTGCCCATCGCGTTGCGGGGCAGCGCGTCGACGAACCGGACCTGGCGTGGCCGCTTGTGGGCCGACAGCGTGCGGGCCACGAAGTCGACGAGCTCCCCGGCGGTGACCGCGTCGGCCACCACGAAGGCGGTGACCTGCTGGCCGAGGTCGTCGTCCGGGGTGCCGACCACCGCGGCCTCGCGCACGGCCGGATGGGCGAGCAGGGCGTCCTCGACCTCGCCGGCGCCGATCCGGTAGCCGCCGGATTTGATCAGGTCGATGGACCGGCGGCCGACGATCCGGTGGGCGCCGCCCGGTGTCGTGCAGGCGATGTCGCCGGTCCGGAACCAGCCGTCGGCGTCCAGCGATTGTGCCGTGGCCTCCGGCCGGCCCAGATAGCCGTCGAAGAGCATGGGACCGCGCACCCAGAGCTCGCCGATGGACTCGCCGTCGGCCGCCACGCCGGTTCCGTCGTCGCCCACCACCCGCGCCTCGACACCGGCGACGGGTCGGCCGACCAGGCCGGCCTCGCGCCCGGGGTCGTCGGCGCGGTTGCTCAGGGTGATCAGCGTCTCGGTCATGCCGTAGCGCTCGACCGGTCGATGGCCGGTCAGCTCGTGCATGCGCGCGAACAGCGGCGTCGGCAGGGCCGCGCTGCCGGAGACCAGCAACCGGGCGGAGCGCAGCCGCTCGGCCACGGCCGGCTGGGCGCACACCCGTGACCACACCGTCGGCACGCCGAAATACAGCGTGCCGGCCGCCGCCGCGTACGCCTCGGGGTCGGGCCGCCCGGTGTGGTGCAGGCGGCAACCGACGCGCAGCGCACCCAGCACGCCGAGGACGAGGCCGTGCACGTGGAACAGCGGAAGGCCGTGCACGAGAACGTCGTCGGGCTGCCACGCCCAGGCGTCGGCGAGCGCGTCGATGCCGGCCTCGACCGCGCGATGCGAGAGCACCGCACCCTTGGGCGCTCCGGTCGTCCCGCTGGTGTACATGATCAGCGCGGTCTGCGCCGGCTTCGGCTCCGGATGCCGGTTGTCCGAGCCCCGGCGCAGGTCGACCCGGCGCACAGCGACCTCGGCGGCCACCTCCGGGCCGGTGGCGAGCAGCAGTGTCGCCCCGGAGTCGCGCAGGATGTGCGCCCGTTCCCGGGGCCCGGAATCGGGTGGCACGGGAACGACCGCGGCGCCGCCGAGCATCGCCCCGACGATCGCCACCACGGTCTCGGCGCTCGCGGTGGCGTGCACCGCGACGACCGGCTCGGCCCGGACGTCGTCGGCGACCGCGCTCGCACAGGCGAGCAACCGCTCCGCCGAGAGCGTCACCGAACCGATCCGGATCGTCTCCTGCGCCGTCGCGGTGGATCGGGCAAGACCAGCCAGCAGTCGCATGCGTGGAGATTACGCGATGTCAGCGCTGCCGACGGGGGACCGCGTCACCGGCGCCCGACGAGGTCGCCGACCTCGGTCCGGGACGAGACGCCCAGCTTCCGCAGGATGTTCGAGACGTGCACGGCGGCGGTCTTCGGCGAGATGTAGAGGCGCCGGGCCAGCTCCGTGTTGGTCAGCCCGTCGCTGATCAGCACCGCCACCTCCCGCTCGCGGGGCGTCAGCGCGGCCGGGCCGGTGACCGCGGGCGGCGCGTCGGCCGGGGCCATGCCCAGCCGGGCGCGGACCTGGGCGAGCTGGGCCACCCGCCAGCCACCCCACTCGGCCAGCAGGGGTGCGGCCAGCTCCAACTGAGCGGTGGCCTCCTCCCGCCGGTCGGCCGCGAGCAGGCAGCGGGCGGCGCCGACGCGTACGGTGCCGCGGTTGACCGGCCCCAGAATGTGGGCCTCGGCGACGGACAGGTAGCCGGCCAGCGCCTCGGCATGCCGGCCGCGCGCCTCCGCGAGCTGGGCGTCGACGAGCGTCCGGTAGGCGTCCCAGACCTCGGCGTCGAGCAGCACGGCGGCCATCTGGTCGAGCCGGTGCGCCGGCAGGCCGACCTCCAGCGCGGCGGAGATCAGGTCGTGGGCCTGTTCGCCGCTGCGCCACGTCTGCCCGGCCAGGGCAGCGATGAGCTCCTCCAGCCTCGCCTCGGCGCGCGGCAGGTCGCCGCGGCGGCAGGCAAGGTGGAACGCGAGGCCGGGAATCGTGGTCGGCGGGTTGTTGGGCAGCGCCGCCAGGTCGGCGATGAGCTGATCGACCCGGTCCAGCTCGCCGGCCTCCAGGTAAAGCCCGGCGAGGAAGACCGCGTGATAGTCGGCCCAGCGGCCCCGGCGCCGGTAGCTGCGGTCCTGCTCGCGCCCCTCCTCCAGCGCCGCGATCGCGGCGCGCAGGTCGCCGGCCCGCAACGCGAGCCGGGCCCGGCCCTGGAAGTACGTGGCCACCGCGAGCGACTCGAAGCCGGCCCGCTCGGCGTCGACCCGCATGCGTTCCAGGATCTCGGCGTGCTCGGTCGGCGAGGTGGGCGGCTCGCCCTGCACCAGGTTGTTGAGGGCACGGGCGGCCAGCACCCACTCGCCCGCCTTCTCGGCCTCGTCGACGAGGGCGGACAGGATCTCCCGGCCGGCGGCGGCGGTCTGCGAACGGTCGATGAGCGTCGAGCCCTTCTCCACCAGCGCGGCCAGGCGGACGGCCGGCAGGTCGAATTCGTCGGCCAGCGCCAGCGCGCGGTCGGACCAGAGCAGCGCGGCGTCGAGGTCGTCGCGCAGGTACGCCGACTGCGCGATCGCGGTCATCGCCCGCGCCTGGTCGGCGCCGGGCGGAAGCTGGGCGATCAGGGTCTCGATGTCGTGCGTCAGGGCGCGCATCTCGTCGGTCTCGCGGGACTCCCAGGCGAGACGGACCAGCAGGTACAGCGACTCGGCCCGGTCGGTCGTGGTGCCTGCGAGGTCCCGCCAGTGCCGGCCGTACCTCAGGGCGTCGTCCAGCAGGCCGGCCAGCCACGCCGCCCGGGCGGCACCGGCGAGCAGGTCGGTGTCGTCGGGCACCTCGTCGAGGCCCATCTCGGCCAGCTGCAGGGCCTGGTAGGCGGAGCCGATGGACAGGTAGAGCGCGGTGCCGCGGCGGGCCGCGTCGATCAGGTCGTCGTACCGGCCGGCGCCACGGGCGTGGTGCGCCACCATGGCCGGGTCCGAGGAACCACGCAGGAGCACGTCGAGGGCCGCCTCGTGCAGCCGGCGGCGCTGCCGGCCGAGCATCTGGTCGGCGATCGCCTCGCGCACCAGCGCGTGCCGGAACGCGAACTCGTCCTCGCCGGACTCGACCAGCACGCCCCGGGTGACCAGGTCGCGCAGCACGGCGATGAGCTCGTCCTCGCCGGCGCCGGTCACGTCGGCGAGCAGGTCGAACGGGATACGGTGGCCGAGCACGGTGGCGGCCTCGACGATGCGGTGGCTGAGCGGGTCGAGGTCGTCGACCTGGCGGCGCAGCACGTCGGCGAGGCTCCACGGCAACGGCTGCTCGACCAGCGCCTCCACGTCGTACCCGGGCAGCGCGCGCAGTAACTCCTCCAGGAAGAACGGATTGCCGCCGGTGCGGTGATGCAGCGCCGTCGCGGCGCGCAACGGTGCCGGGGCGCCGGTGGCCGCCGCCAGCAACGCCGCGGTCTGCGCGGGGGTGAGACGATCCAGCCGGACGTGGGTGACGGCGTGCCGACGCTCCATCCGGGCCAGCAGGCCGGCCACCGGCTGGCGGCGGGTCACCTCGTCCGGCCGGTACGTCCCGATGAGCAGCCGTGGCCCGCGCTGGTCGGCGATCCGCTCGAACAGCGCCGCGCTCTCCGAGTCGGCCCAGTGCAGGTCCTCGAAGAAGATGACCGCGGGGGAGTCCCCGATCAGGTCGGCCAGGATGGCGAGCCCGGTGTGCAGCCGCTCGACCGGACTGCGCCGCGGGTCCGCGAGGGCCGCCAACTGCTCCTCGTCGACCCCCGGGCGGCCGTCGATGGCGTCCAGGAGCACCTCGTACGGCCGCGACAGCGAGCCCGGCTCCGCCTGCCCGACCAGCACCACGGTCTCCGCCGGCACGAGGGCCAGCAGCTCGTGCACCAGCCGGGTCTTGCCGATGCCCGGCTCGCCCGCGATGAGCGCAACCGCCGGCGCACGCGCCGAAGCGAGCCGCGCCAACCGGCGCAGCTCGCTCTCCCGCCCGATCATCACCGGGCTGGCACCGCCGCGGATGGTTCGCACGACGCCAGGGTACCGGTGGGCTGTCCGCGGACCGCCGGGGCTTTACCGGCCCGGCGGGCCCGTCGAGCCAGGCGGGCGAGGGTGAGCAGGCGCCCCTTGTCGGCCTCGGCGATCAGCTCACGCCGACGGTCGTTCGCCAGTTCCAGCATCAGGTCCGGGTGCATCATCATGGCTTGTCTCCTTGTCAACCGGTGATGGATCAATCCTCGGTTGACACGGGCGCTGCCACATCGGAAGCGCCTACCTATCTTCGCTGGTCAGCGGGGGTGGCGGGCGGCCTAGGCATACCTAGTCAGGTCGGGTCATCGGCTTAGTCGGAGCATGTCCGCCAGGGCGTCACCGTGTTCGTTGAGCCATGCTTCGACGTCATCGCGGAGCCAGATGTCGCCTTGGGCAAGCTCGGCCGCCGGCTGGGGAAAGTCGCTGCGGAAGGTGAGCTCCCGCACGCGGTCTTTGCTGATTTCCAACAGCAGATGCTGGACCTCCTCGATCCCGGCGAGTCGAACGGGCGCCGATCGGGCGATCTCCGGGGCGATGACGTTCGCGGTATCGGTCATGGTTACTCCTCTGGTCAGTTGATTGATTTCCATAGATTGTCATGCCCAATTAGGTGCGCTTTCGTGCATTGAGGTGCGTGACGAGCGCGGCTGTGGTTGTGGTCTGGCACCGTGGGCACCACCGGGTCTTGAGGGGCGCCAGGGCGAATCCGGCGATGAAGCCGAGGAACAGCGTCGCCACTACTGCCGCTGCTATCGCCGCAACCACAGTGGACCTCCCGAGTGAGTAGGCCCGGCGTCCGGATGGGTGTATCCAGCCGTCCGCCCGGACGCCGGGGTCAGGAAGCGGACATGCCGCTTAAGGCGGATGTTGGTCGCCCAGACCTTCCCAGCGCAACTGTTGTGGCGAGATACTGCCCAACTGGGGACGTTCGGTGGAGACGTGTTGCGGACCAGTGCGACGAGAGTCCATTCAGGGGTGGGGTTTGACCTGCGGGTTTGTGTTGGGGCACGCGTCGGCGTGCGACGCGCCGGGCTGGGGTTCTTGATCTTTCGGTGTCGATGGTGATGATCGTGTCTTGTGTCCGACGT